>ERZ779852.428-NODE-428-length-46252-cov-11.291339_pt1 | contig 46252 bp, 45 predicted proteins | sample MGYA00511559_ERZ779852 | MGnify/ENA primary metagenome ERZ779852 (study PRJEB29588, sample SAMEA2157977) | human gut metagenome | biome: human gut; feature: human-associated habitat; material: faeces | place: Denmark | collected 2008/2010 ...
ATAGATTATTAGGCTACGCCTGTACCAAGAATTGCAGTTCTATGTTGAACTTGCGCTGCACCTCAGCAATTTAGAACAAGTTCTATTGCGTTCGGTTTGCATTATCTTTGCATATAAATTAATATAATATCTATGAAAAGAACCTTTACAATCATCATACTTCTGACATCCTACTTGTTTGCCAGAGCAGAGACACAAGCGTTATATCAAAAACTTGACAGCGTGATAGCAAAGAGAGAGCAATACACGCAAGACAAGGAGCAAAAAATAAATATGATAAAGAAAAGCGCGAGAGTCGTAACAGACAAAATCACGCTCATGAAATTGTATAATGAAATATACAACGAGTACAATCACTTCCGCTTTGATTCTGCAATGACATACGCAAAGAAAGGTCTTGAACTCGCGATTAAGGAGAAGAATGACTACTATTATTACCTGAATACCATTCATGAAGCCATGCTGCTTGCCACGGGCGGACTATACAGCGAGGCTAAGGCAAATCTGGACCAGTTGACAGAAAGCAAGATGGACTCGACCTTGCTCTATGAATATAACCTTGCACAATACTGGCTCTACACTTATTGGAGCGACTACAGCAAAGACAGCGAATACAGAACCGTTTATTGGGAAAACAAGATTAAATATCTAAAGCGCACCGTTCCTCTTGCCAAGAAATATCCCAACGACTACAACTATCTCATGGGGGAATATTTCATGTATATTGTCGGCGACGGACATAAGTCATTGCCTTATTATAATAAGGTGATAGAGAACGAGCCTTACAACTCACGCCTTTACTCCACCGCCTGCTTTGCCATATCGTGTATATACGCTGCCTTGGGGGATGAGGAAAAACACGAGGAATATCTCATAAGGACCGTGATAACCGATGTCGTTACGCCGGTAAAGGAGAATCTCTCGTTTCAGGAACTGGCCATGCTGCTGTTCAGAAAAGGAGGCGACAGCCAACTGAAACGGGCGGAGCATTACATACAGCTATCTATGGAGGACGCTAAGTTCTATAACAACAGACTGCGCATCATCGACAACTCCAATAAACTGCCGGCCATCATATCCAAATATAAAGAGATGATGAAAGAGCAAAACGACAAGTTGCGCAGTAGTCTGACGTGGACTATTATCTTATTGTTGGGACTTATCATCTCACTGACATTCATTATCAGACAGAACAAACTGCTCTCAAAGCACCGCCGGAAAATTGCGGAAAGCAACCGGCAACTGACGGAACTGAACGACGAGCTGTCATTACTGAACAGCGGTCTGAAACAATCAAACTCTAAAATGCAAGTAACAAACGTGAAACGTGAGGCTCTTGCAAAACTCTATATCGACTTATGTTCGAAATATATCGAGCGACTCAGCAAGTATCAAAAGCTGGTATGCCGCAAAATAAAGGCAAATCAGGTAAACGACCTGCTCAGCACCATGACTTCTTCCCGGTTGTCTGATGAGGATGCCGCTACATTCATGCACAATTTCGATAAGGCTTTCCTCGACCAATACCCTACTTTCATTACAGAATTCAATTCGCTTTTACAACCGGAACACGCCATAAAGACAAAAAATAACACTCTCACAACAGAACTTAGGATTTTCGCCCTTGTCAGGCTGGGCGTAAAGGAAAGCAGCGAAATCGCCAATCTGCTTTTCTACACTCCGCGAACGATATACAACTATCGGTCGATGACAAAGAATAAGGCTATCAATAAGGAATCATTCGAGAATGATGTCCTGCACCTGTGTTCTATGTAACGAGCAACTTTCTGTTTTTAACAAATACTGCTGACAAAACAATATGAAATACATGAAACACATATTAGCAACGGTCATGCTGGCTTTTTCTATGACCGTGCCGGCGCAATCAAAGACTCTGTCGGGGCTTTATCCCGAGAATTTCCGCGACACAATAGACGGGAAACCGACGGCTTTGTATGTACTGAAAAACGAAAACGGAATGGAGGCTTGCGTAACAAACTATGGCGCACGTCTCGTTTCGCTTATGACGCCCAACTGGAACGGGCGTATGGAAGACGTTGTCCTGGGATACGACAACATCAAGGATTATTATACGAGGGGGCAGAATTTCGGTGCCACCGTGGGAAGATACGTTGGCCGTATCATTGGCCCGGAATTCTCTATCGACGGACACAGCTATCGCTTGCAGGATGACGGCAAGGGGCATATTGCCCACGGGGGCAAACCGGGATTTCAGAATAGGGTGTGGGATGTGATACAAGCCGAACGGCAGAAAATTGTCTTGCAATATGTTTCGCCCAACGGGGAAAACGGTTTTCCGGGCGAACTGACCGTTACGCTGACCTATACGCTCACCGACCGCAATTCGGTTGATGTGGATTTCAAGGCGGAAACAACCAAGCCGACTGTACTGAATCTCACCAACCATTCATTTTTCAACATCTCCGGCGACCTCTCGCGCACTGTTCTGTCGCAAAACCTATGGATAGACAGCAACCGGATTGCTGAGTATGACAAGGGCAAGAACGTTACGGGCAAGCTGCTCGGTGTGAGAAACACGCCGTTCGACTTCACCAAGCCTCATCAGATTGGCAAACGCATAGATAGCGACGATGCACAATTAGCCGTAACTGGAGGCTACGACCATTCGTTTTTGTTGCGCCATCCGGGCGATATGCGCAATCCCGCCGCCATCTTATACGACGCTCAGAGTGGCAGGACGCTGACGGTATATACCACCGAGCCGGCCATCCACGTATATACGGGCAACGGACTGAAAGGTAACCAAACGGGCAAAAACGGCATCACTTATCCGCGCCGCTCGGCCATCTGCCTTGAGACGATGCACCTTGCCGACTCGCCCAACAAGCCGCAATTCCCTTCTACGCTGCTACGTCCTGGCGAGAAGTTCCACTCCAAGACGGTATTCCTTTTCACCACCGACCCGCCTGTAATAATGAAAACACTTTGAGTGGCTACCTGAACAACGTTAACTGAGTACTTGATTACATAAGACCCGAACCCAAACAGATGGAACTCTCCCCCTTGGGGGAGTTGGAGGGGGCCTCCTTTACACACCGTGAATAAATACGCTTTAATTCAAAAATAAGTAAAAAGATTTGGCTGTTAAGACAATCTGAGCTATATTTGCATTGATGAAAAGAACTCTTGTCATAGCAATGTCTGTTCTTCTGTGTTCCAAAATAGGCGCACAGAATGACACTTATATGTCCGACACCATAAGCATTAAGCCTATTGTGCCGGCACGGCTGCATGGAGCAAGAGAGGCTACGGAGGAGGAAAAGGAGTATGCAAGGATGCTGGCGCAGGAACGCGAGGAGCAACGGCAGATTGACATGAATCTGCCGGCAGTGAGCGAAAACGGTCAGGTGCAGACTTCGCCCACATATTATCACCCTTATTGGGGCGCATATTGGGAACCGAGTTGGCGCCTGCACAAGGGATTGAACGTGAACGTGGGTGCTTCGGTATTCGCTAATTCAGGCGGTGGACACAGCGGTGTTGGCTTCTCGCAGGACATCTCACTGATGTATGTTACCAATCTGTCGAAAAAAGCGACTCTTGCCGTGGGTGGATATTTCAACAATGTGATGTATGACGGCACCAATTATACTACTGCCGGAGTATCGGCTCTCTTCGGTTATCGTTTCAACGAGCATTGGAGTGCATACGCGTTTGTACAGAAAGCAATGTCAAACGGCAATGCCTATCCTGGCTACGGACCGTATTATGGCCGTATGAGATATGGTTATGGCTATCCTTACGATGCATTCTACGGAAATTTCTATGGCGGTTACGGCTCGCCTTACGGTAGAGACCCGCGTCGTTATATGGACCGCATAGGTGGCGGTGTGCGCTATGAATGGGGCGACAACAACTTCATTCAGATAGAAGTGGAATACGACCGGATGCCCGACAACAACCGCACATATAATAATCGCCGATATGATTATCCGGCAAGGTTTTGATAGCTAATATTAAATGCGGAAGTGTCACTCTTGGACGAAATTCATTCTATAGTTTTAAACAAAAAAATGCGATGATATTGCCACCGCATCTATATCTGCTGCTTATTCCGCTTTTTTCATGGAACTTTGCCTCGTATCTAAAAAGTAGATGTGAATAAGTAATAAATATCTTACTTTTATATTGTTATTCGGAACAAATTACTTATCTTTGCTTCATGGAAGAAGTAATACGAAAAGTTATCTACTCGCACGAGTTCGAAGAATACTATGCAAGTATTGACGAACAACTGAGGAAGAAATATGACTATGCCTTGGAAATAGTCAGAACTCAATATGTCGTCAGCACAAAGATCGTAAAGAACTTGGAGAATACTGATTTTTATGAATTGCGTGTTTCTGTTGGTTCCAATGAATGCAGGACAATACTGTTGGCAGTAGACCACGACAATTTCATACAGAGTAAGAACGTGCTTCTTCTCAATTCGTTTTTGAAAAAAAGTACAAAACAATATAAGGCAGAGATTAAAAAAGCCGAGAATATTATCAAACGTTATTTGGAGGATTGAATTATGATGAAACTTGACATGAATAAACTTGCCGGTCTCAAAACTTTTGACGACCACTTGCAAGAAAGATACGGCGATAAAAACAGCCCAGAACGTAAAGATTTTGAGGCAAAGGCAAAAGCATGGTATTATGCAGAACTTCTTAAAGATGAACGCAAGCGTCAGAATGTCACCCAAAAGATGTTGGCCGAAAAAATTGGCAAGAAGCGTGAATATATCTCCGCTCTTGAAAAGGGACAAACGGATATGCAACTCTCTACATTCCTTAAGATTGCTGATGCCTTGGGGCTTCGCTTCTCGCTTGTGTTGGGATGATAATACAATAAAGGGATGCCCCTTTCAAAGAACATCCCTTAACTTTACCTTGTCATAATATTGTAAAACTTCGCTTTATTGAAACATATAGATTCAAGATAGATATGATGCTTATTCCGCTTTTTTCGTGGAACTTCACCTCGTATCTTCTATTTCATCCTTAATGTCGAGTGCCGTCAGGCGAAGCACTAAATAGATAAATATCGCCATGACCACGGCAATGATACCTAAAAGAATCTTCCAAAACATAAGTATCTGTCAGTTTTTATAACATCTACATAAATTTAGCCTTCACGAACTGCGGCACCTTCCACAGCATCTTCTCAATCTTTGTGACGGTAGGATGAAAGCCATGCGAACGAAACATCCGGATGTCCTCATCCCACATCTGCTTGCGCCGCTTGCTGTCTGTTGAGAGTCCTCCCATACGCATACGCACGATAAATTCGTTAAGATAAGCCACCGTGAGGTCGCCGCCAAGCAGGTAGCGGAGTAGGAAATCAGCACGACGAAGAACTGCGTTTCAGTCCGTTATGCAGCATCCAAGCCTCATACTCCTGCATCATCTCCCCGGTCATATCTTTGAATGTCAGGTCGTTTCCGTTGCGGAACTTTCCATAGTTGCGCAGCACGTTATCGTATGTCTTAGCAGTGCCATAGCAGTGCATCCTCGTCTTCCGTTCTATTTGCGAACAGATATAACCGAACACACTCACGCAAGGGGGCATGGTCCTGAACACAGCCAGCAAATCCTCGAATGTGCATCCGCCTTCCGCCCGTTCTTTCTCAATCGCCAATCGGCGCATCCTTTCCATTTTCCAACTCGTCTTCGAACGATACAACCGCAGTGCGGCCCGTCTCACGTCATCACTCTCCTGCCTCTCCTCTGCAACGATTTCTGAACATTTCTCATCCCATTCATGCGGAAAGATATGAAAGCCAGTACTTATCATCGCCACTTTGCGGAGACGAATGATTTGATAATACAGCGTTCCCTCTTTGCCTGCAATGGAAGAGGGGCGAAATCTTAATTTTATTGTTGTCATAAGCTATTTTATAGTTACTTTAGATATAACGCAAATTCTTTGCTATCCCATAATACCTTTTTCTTGCAGATAACTATTGGCTGAGCTGATTTCAACGTCCTTCAGTGGCTATCTCAACGCTGTTCAGTGGCTACCTTAACAATGTTCGGAGTAACTATCAATACGGTCTTGAATTTAAGACAATATACGGGAAATAGAGGTTCATCCGATAAATACAGGGGGCAACCTATTTTGGTCGAACAGCATAGTACTATGGCACAATACTCGAGTAATTTGGATGTAGTACTCAAGTAATTTGGGCGTAGTACTCGAGTAATTCCGGCCTGATTACTCAAGTATTTTGGCTTCAGTACTGGAGTAATTCAGGCTTAGTACTGCACCGTAATGTCTATGCCTGATTTTACTTCACACTTTTTCTTTATGTTTTCTGAATTACTTCACACGCTTTTGTAAATTTTCCTAACTCACTTTATAGCGTTATTCCAAGTTTACTGTATTACTTCACAGTCCAAAGGTACGACATAATATCTAAATAAAAGACCTCCCCTATTTTTATCGGGTGAGCCGAAATAGAACAAGGAAGAAGTGCTAATGAATTATGAAAAAGGGCGTTTAGCCCCTTACCTGTATCTGACTGATAATCAAAAAAGATACAGACTTCTATAAATTTACGCGATATATATACATAAAAAAAAGAGGTTGCGAACATATATATGGCAACCCCTTTATCTTATAAGTAAGTCTCCAAAATTAACCGATACTATCTATGATAAAGCATATACTTATATCTTGTATGTATAAACCTTGTTCTTTTTGGCTGTTTTTGCCTTGTCTCTCAGTCACATAGCCCGCTATGCTCCTTCGTTCCAAGACGAAAACATCTCAAAAACAACCAAGCTTTATACTATACATTAATTTTAGAGACTTACTTAACAAAGTATAAAAACTGCAAAACGAAAATTATTTAACTATCTCCCCCTATCCTACAAACTTCAAACGCAGACTGTTAAGTACCACGCTGACGCTGGAGAAGGCCATAAGGGCGCTCGCCCACATCGGGGTGATTTGGAAATCGAGGCCGAAAAGGAAGGGCAGTCCGGCAGCAAGTGGGATGCAGACGAGGTTGTAGATGAAAGCCCAAAAGAGGTTCTGATGTATCATGCCCACGGTCTTGTTGCTCAGACGGATGGCATCGGGAATGCGACGGAGGTCGGTTCCCATGAGCGTAACCTGCGCAACGTCCATTGCAATGTCCGTGCCCTTGCCCATGGCAATACTGACATCGGCAACGGCGAGAGCCTGCGAGTCGTTTATTCCGTCGCCAACCATCGCCACGTGCTTGCCTTCTGCCTGTAGCTCGCGCACGAGATTCTCCTTGTCCTGCGGCATCACCTTGCTTTGATAATGCTCTATTCCTGCCTCATTGGCCCAATAGCGCACAGCTTCCTCTACGTCGCCACTCATCATATACACTTCTATGCCGCGCTCACGAAGCTCTTGCATGGCTTCACGGGCAAAGGGCTTGAGGGTTTCGCGGGCGGTTATACCCTCTCCTCTCTCCTCTTTCAGATTATCCCTACTCCTCGGAATAGTCAGCGTTCCGGTCTTGTCGATAACCAGTGCATCAATGTTGCGAAGGTTTTCGAGAGCCACCGCGTCTTTTATCAGGATGTTTTTCTGTGCCGCCTTGCCTATGCCTACCATAAGTGCGGTGGGTGTAGCAAGTCCCATGGCACACGGGCAAGCTATCACCAGCACGCTGACTGCCGACAGAATGGCGCGCGGAAGCATACCACTTCCACCTAAAAAATACCATAACACGAAGGTGAGAATAGACAATACGAATACCGTCGGCACGAAAATCAAGGCTATTTTATCCACCGTCCGCTGCACGGGAGCCTTAGAACTCTGCGCCTCACGCACCATTCTTATGATACCGGCAAGCACGGTTTCCTCGCCCACCTGCTCGGCACGGAAACGCAAAGTGCCCGACTTCACGATGGTTCCGGCAAAGACCTTGTCGCCCGTTTGCTTACTTACGGGCAGCGGTTCGCCCGAAATCATGCTCTCGTCCACGCCTGCATCGCTCGCTGTCACGCATCCGTCAACGGGTATTTTCTCCCCCGCCCTCACCTCAACGATGTCGCCTTTGCCGAGAGTTGCCACAGGAACCTCGCACAGTTCCATCTGTTTTGTCTCCGCAGAATACTGCTCTATGCGTGCCGTCTTGGGCGCAAGACCCATCAGCGCACGTATTGCCGAAGCGGTGCTGTTCTTCGCACGCTCCTCGAGCAGGCGCCCGGTGAGCACGAAAGAGATTATCATCACCGACGCGTCATAGTAGGTATGCCACGCTATTCCGCGCGGAGTCCAGAACGAATCGCCCCAAAAAGTATTGAAAACACTGAAGATAAAGGAGATAGCCGTAGACATAGCCACGAGCATATCCATGCCTGCTGTGAGATGACGCAGTTGTTTCCAAGCCGTGATATAGAACTGCCGGCCACAGAGAATCATACAAGCGAGGGAAATAATGAGCATAGTTTGGTTGGCAATATCTGCATTCCCCACTCTAATCCAGCCCATCGACACCGACATACAGAGCAGCGACAACACCCACGCCAGCACCATCTTGCGGCGCAAGAGCACGAAACTGCGATGCTCAATCTCCTTGACAGAGCGGTCATCTTCTATCACGAGGTCGTATCCGGCAGCCGCCACCTCGTCCTTCATCTGCTGCAACGAGATTACTTCCGGGTCATATTCCACCTGTGCCGAGCGTCCCGGCAACGATACGGCCACATCTTTAACACCGTCGAGACTACGCAGTTTGCGCTCCACATTGGCAGAACAAACAGCACACATCATTCCGATAACCGGTATATTCTTCTTCTCCATATTTCCTATTCATATATATTATAATGCAAGCCGAATGCAAGAGAATTTATTCTCAATTGCTGAGGCGCAGCTTATCTTATGCAAAGGTAAGACATTTTTCTTGCAACCCAGTTGCAAACTGACATCAAAAAGCATTAAAAAAGCCCGTCCCCGATGATGGGAACGGACCCTTACAACTAAATTTTCCTGCTACTTTTTACCTTAACATCATATCGTTGGCGGTATTCCCGCGCGCGAAATCCGCAAGCGCTTTGCGCCCGAGGTCGTAGAGCGGCTGAGGGAGCTGCAATGGTGGGACTGGCCGGAGGAGAAGATACGCAAGGCAATACCTGCGATACAAGCTGGGGATGTGGAGGCATTGAAACTGTAGTATGAATCTCTTGAAAGAGAACCATATATGGATTGTTAAAGAAGTCGAATGACAGTCCTGTCAGAAAAAACTTGTAAAATAAGGCGTTGAGAATATACTAATACTGCAAAATAAGGCATTGATAATGAACAAAATCTGCAAAATAAGGCATTGCTATAAAATAGATTCGCTATCTTTGTGCCTATGAAAGAAGCAGTTATAGACAGAAGAACGCTGGAGATTATATTTAGAGACCAAAAAGCGGAGATTGATAATTGGTCTGACAGGCATCTATGGTATGCGACGGCAACAGGGTGTTACAATGTATACAGGTGTCGTACGACATTTCGTCTGAAAAGACGCTCAAACGTGAGGTCAACGGATTGCTGCTGGCAAACAGGCAGACGGGATGCGAGAACCTGCTTCTTCTGACAGACCATGAATTTAAGGATGTCGAAAAGGACGGACACAGGATTTCCGTAAGACCGGTTTACGAATGGAGACCGCTTACTAAAATGAAGTAAAAGAAAAACAGATTCAATAAAAGATAATAATATGACCTATCAATTAAAGATACAATTACGCGGCATAACAAAGCCACCCGTATGGAGACGGCTGTTAGTGTCGGCCGACTGTACATTCCATTACCTGCATTGCATTATACAGGAAAGTTTCGGTTGGCAATATGAGCATTTATATCAGTTTATGGAAAAGCCATACGACCGCGGGTGGGCGATAAAAGAGCCGTATAACGAAGATAACATTAATGATTTTTCTGATTTCTTCCCCAACATATCTAAGCCCATAGACTCCAGAACAACGAAGATAGGAGAATTCCTGAATGAGAATCCAATAAAGAAATTCACATACATCTATGATTTTGGAGACGATTGGTTTCACGATATTACCATTGAGGCAGAAACCGAAGAAATACTTATATATCCACGGTGTATTGCCGGCAAGGGGGCTTGTCCGCCAGAAGATTGTGGAGGTATATGGGGATATGAGAACATGAAAATGGTTCTGCTCAATGCTCCAAGATCTAAAGATGCCAAGATGTATCGAGAATGGCTTGGACTTGGCAGAGGAAAGAAGTTTGACCCGAGTGTGTTTGATTTGGACGAGGCAAACAGACAGATTATGACTATGATAAATTTTATACGGGAGAATACAAAAGAATAGAAATATAGATTCAAGACAGAAGCGTTGCACTTCTATCTTGAATCTATAGCCTTTGACAGGAGATAATATCAGCGTTATTCGAGAAAAAGAGGGAGTATATTAAATCAATATAACCTTCTACAATCCAAATGCCCATAAATAAGACCATTGGAACATGGATATAAAGCATTGCATGGTAGTCGACTTGGAGAGACGTGGCGACAAGCGGATGTTTTTAACAGAACAGATCGCTACAATAAGCATGAATAGAAACGCTCTTTGGACGGTACAATTTAAGTCTTCTTCCCGTTTGTTTCATTATAACCAAGCCCGACTGCTTTATCTTAGTAATCCGGAAACAATAGACATTGAAGAAAAAGGATTGTATATCAAAAATAAGCATATTACGGATGTCAGTGAAGTCTTACGTTTTACAAACGGGCGATATACATTCTACCATGTAACCTATAACAATGGCTATTATGAAAATTTTGATGGTTCTGATGTTTATGTCACCCGCACTCCAATTGACAAGAATGATGGTTCCATTTGGGATTATTTGTGCAAACAGGCTGCTGAAACAGGTTTAAGGGCAGAGGACAAGGAGAGCATTCTTTCCATACAATACGGCTTAGTGGATAGAATGCGTGACAATGTCCCATTGGCACAATATCTTGGAGACAATACAAAATTAGGGAAATACCGTAACCCGGACCTTATATATTATCCTTTCGGATGTAATGCAAGTCAAAAGGCGGCGGTGCAAGCTGCATTGACAAATCAAGTAAGCGTTATTCAGGGACCGCCGGGGACAGGCAAGACACAGACAATACTTAATATTATTGCTAACTTGCTGATGGTTGGTAAGACTGTGTTGGTGGTTTCCAATAATAACTCTGCCGTAGAGAATGTCTCTGAGAAGCTTGCAGGTGAAGGGCTCGGCTTCATTGTGGCAAAACTTGGCAGTATCAAGAACAAGGAAGCGTTTATCGCCAATCAGCCTGAACTTCCTGATATGAGAGACTGGATGACGGACGAGGCAACAATGGAAAAGAAAGTGTCTGATACACTCAATATAGTAACCACAGGCTTTGACTGCCAAATTCGTCAGGCACAACTGAAAGCGGAACTTGATGCCTTGTTGAAGGAATTGAAATATAACGATATGCTTCAACAGGCGACTTCTGATTGCGAATGGTTAAGATACAAAAGTTCATCTAAACTCATCAGCCTGCTCAACCTCTATCGGACAATGGCTGAAAATGGGCAGAAAGTAGGATTGTGGTTCAGACTGAAATGGTCTTTTTTATTGGGAATAAAAATGTTCTCATTCCTCAGAGCCGCTTCATCCGTAATCATTGCAAGTTTGGAGTCATCTTATTATTCTTCACGGAGAATGGAAATAGAAAAAGACTTGGAGACAACGGCTGCCACTCTCCAGTCAATAAACATCGAACAGAATGTCAAGGAGTTGCGTTCTTCTTCACTTCTTTCATTAAAGAATAAAATAGCAAAGCGATACAACGGCAATAAAAGAAAAAAATTCACAATCAAGGATATAAAGCCAAGAACAGAGGAATTCCTGAAAGAATATCCGGTAGTGCTCAGTACCACGTATTCTGCCAAGAGTTGCATCAGTAAAGACATGGTTTTCGACTATGTCATCATGGACGAGGCTTCACAAGTGGACATAAAGACAGGTGCATTGGCTCTGTCGTGTGCCATGAATGCTGTAATTGTAGGTGACGACAAGCAACTTCCCAATGTCATAGGACGTGAAGAGGCACTTGCGTTGAATGTCATTCAAGAGACCTATAATGTTGATGACAGGTACAACGCAATTTCTCATAGTTTTCTGCAGTCCTGTTTAGAGGTCTTTAAAGATGCACCTGTAACCTTGCTTAGGGAACACTATCGGTGTCATCCTAAAATAATCGGTTTCTGCAACAAACGTTTTTATGATGGCGAGTTGGTAACAATGACCGCCGACAATGGAGAGAAGAATGTGTTGCAGGTTAAAACCACAGGTAAGGGAAACCACGCCCGAGGGCATTTCAATCAGCGGGAAATCGATGTGATAGTGCAAGAAATGATGCCTCAATTTGCCGACATGGGCAGTGTCGGAATCATAACCCCTTACCGTGCACAGGCAGAAGAGATAAACAAGATTTTGGGACAGGATATAGCAAGTACGGTACATAAATATCAGGGGCGCGAATGTGACACGATTATCATGAGTACCGTTGACAATATGCCGACAGATTTTTCTGATGATTCCAACCTGCTGAATGTGGCAATCTCACGGGCAAAAAAACAATTGTATATTGTAACAAACGGCAACGAAATGCCACAGGACACAAATCTGGCGCAACTCATAGCCTATATAAAATACAACAACTTCGATATCAGCGCAAGCAAACTTCATTCGGTATTCGACTTGCTTTATAAACAATACACAAAAGAACGGCTGGCATACAAGTCCACCCATCCGGATGTTTTAGAGTATATGTCCGAGAATCTTGTATACGACGTGTTGGTAAAGGCAATAGAAAAGGCGGAATTGGCAAATATGGAAGTGCTGTGCCATTATCCTTTGTCCAGACTTATTGGCGACTGGAGTCTGTTGGATGAAAAAGAAAAAGCATTTGCCGGCAATCCGCTTTCTCACGTAGACTTCTTGATCTACGACTCGTTAACCAAACAGCCGCGTCAGACTATAGAGGTTGACGGCTGGCATTTTCACAGAGACAGCGTCACACAACAGTCGCGTGACGCCATAAAGGATAAGATTCTATCAAAATTTGATTTGACTCCACATAGGCTTTCCACAACAAGCATCGTGAATGTTGAGACCATGATACAAATAATTGCTCCTTGTAAACAGATAGTTATAAAAGATTAGTGGAGCCAAGACATCAAAAAGCATTAAAAATGCCCGTTCCCGATGATGGAAACGGACTCTTGCAACTAAATCTTCCTGCTACTTTTTACCTTAACATCAATAAAAGGTTATTGATTGGGGAACAAAGCTGAATACTTTCCACTTAACTACTTGACCGAATATTAATAAAATGATATTATTATAGTATAATCGTATTCTCTTCATACACCTTATATGTTATTGTGTTTGCAAAGATAATGCAAGCGAGCGCAATGAGAATTTATTCTCAAATTGCCGAGTGCAGCTTATTTTATGCAAAGGTAATCAATTACCGTCAACCACAAGATAAACGAATTACAGATAGATTTATAAATATTACGGATTTCGATACAGAAATGTGTTTGCTTAAATGATAACAATCATTAGGCGTATATAACAATCATTATGGCTTGAAGAACAAATAATTCGGAGTTATTTGAGTTTAGTATATAAAGAGAATTGATAACGAAAAATGGCAAAACAGGACTATGATGATTATGAAAAGAAAGTTTTTCGCAATGATAATGCTGTTGCTTCTGACCATGACGGCTGGGGCACGACAAAAGAATGAGACGCTGGCCGAGGTCAAGGATCTGGCGGGCAGCGACACTCTCCTACTGCCGGGAGACAATGGACAGACGGAACGCCCTGATACGATATGGATGCAAGACTACAAGCTGAACGGCAAACTGACGAAGAAGCAACGCAAGCAGCTAAAGGCGATGATGGACTCTATCAACTTTGCTCGCGCAGCCGCGGCTATGGACAATATGGATTTCGTGCTGAGAGCCGACCGACTGCTGTTCAAATACGGACATACGGCATACGTGAACTCTGTAACCAACTTCATTTCGGTATCGGGAGACTATGCCACCGTACAGGTTGCACCATTCTACGGTGGTGGCGGACCAAATGGTGTAGGTGGCATAACGCTCGACGGCAGGGTGTCTAACGTGAAGTACGAAACGAGGAAGAACGGCAGCAGGAGTCTGTCAATGAGCGTGATGGGCAGCATAATATCAGCCACTCTGAACATCGAGCTATATACGGGAGGCAACAATGCGGAGGTTACTATAACATCAAACTTCCGCTCGAACAAAATCACTCTGACTGGAACACTGACTCAACCTGACGACACCTATATATATAAAGGTACATCTTATTAAAGTTGACCCGCCTACTTGTCAACAGAAAAGTGCTGCTTTTCTTCTATGCGCATTTCTCGAAAACCCGTCCAGACAATAGGAATGGAAAGGCAGAACGAGAACAAATCGCTCACAGCCTGGCATATTTCCACACCGAAAAGACCGAACATACGGGGCAGAATGACTATAAGCGGAATGAAAAACAATCCCTGTCGGGCAGCAGCGAGAATGTTGGCGCGCAGCGGTTTGCGTATTGTCTGCATCAGCATATTGCTCATCATAATGAACGCACACAGCGGATATGCCACCAGTTGGCAGCGCAACGCCACCGTTCCTATATCTATCACATCGGCATCGTCACGGAACACGCCCACGACAAAGCCCGCAAGTACAAAGCCCACAGCCCCAATGACTATCAAGAAAACCGTTCCCAATCTCACGCAGAACACATATCCGCGGCGCAGACGCTCATACAGATGGGCACCATAGCAGAAACCGCAGAAAGGCTGGAAACCCTGTCCGAGACCGACAACCATAGAAAAGACAAACATCGTGATGCGGTTGACAATCGACATGGCTGCGATTGCAGCGTCACCGTATGCCCCGGCAGCCACATTCAGCATTACAACCGATATGCAACCAAGCCCCTGACGCAGTAGCGATGGCGTTCCGCCCGCTATAATCTCACGCACATAAATCCACTTGGGCGAGAAATTGCGCCAATGAATGGTTATCGTCTTGCCGTAATGCGACATATAAAGCAGCACAAAAAGGCTCACCGCCTGCCCCGTAACGGTAGCAAGGGCAGCTCCAGCCACACCCATATCGAAGACAAAGATAAAGAGCGGATCGAGCAATACATTGAGTATAGCACCCGAGACAATACCCCACATGGCATAACGGGCATTCCCCTGAAAGCGCATCTGGTTGTTCAGGCACAGCGATGATGTCACAAACGGCGCGCCAAGCAGCACGATGCCCATATATTCCTCGGTATACGGAAGTATTGTCGGCGTACTTCCGAGCCACACAGAAAGCGGAGTGAGCAACAATTCGCCCACAACGGCAATAAAGACTCCAAAGAACAAGGCGTAGAAAAAGCCCGTCGACGCCATCGTATTTGCGTTTTCGTAATGCCTTGCGCCCAGTTCGCGCGAGATATAATTGCCCGAACCGTTGCCGAAGAAGAACGAAAAAGCCTGAATGAAGAACATCACGGAGAACACGACACCCACGGCAGCAATGGATTGCGTGTCGAGTTGCCCCACAAAGAATGTATCGACGATATTATAAAGGCTCGTGATGAGCATCGAGATTATCGTCGGCACAGCCATTGTCAGGATGACCTTGTGTATCGGTCCCTGCGTAAGGAATGTATAATTGTCGCGCTGCCGCATCTTTGTTGGCCTTCTCAATCCTCAATCCTCGTTCTCAGCTCCGCTTCTACCATATTAGTCAGTTCCACAAACTGTGCGATACTGAGCTGTTCGGGACGCTTGGTCATTATCTCTTGCTCATAGAATCCGTCAGTAGGTTTTGCACCCGGGAACATCTGACGAAGACTTACGCGCAGCATCTTGCGGCGCTGATTGAACACTGTCTTCACCAAACGTTTGAAAAGAACTTCATCGCAACCGAGATTCTGCACGTCGTTGCGCGTCATTCGAATTACAGCACTCTTCACCTTAGGCGGAGGATTGAACACATTCTCGTCTACGGTGAACAGATATTCCACGTCATACCAGGCCTGTATGAGCACCGACAGGATGCCGTAGGTCTTGTTACCGGGCTGCGCCGCCATACGCAGAGCCACCTCGCGCTGAATCATTCCCGTGCAGCAAGGTATCAGTTCCTTGTTGTCGAGCATCTTGAAGAATATCTGCGATGATATATCGTAGGGATAATTGCCGGTCAGGACAAACGGTTTGCCATCGAAAATCGTCGTCAGGTCCATGCGCAGAAAGTCCTCGCCGATGATATTATCGCGCATTTGCGGATACGTTCCGTTGAGGTATTCCACACTTTCACGGTCTATCTCCACCGCCTTGAATGCCTCGCGCGGTTTCTTCACGAGATACTGCGTGAGCACACCCATACCCGGCCCAATTTCCAGCACAGGTATGTCGGGATATGCGTCCACGGTGTCTGCGATGCGCTGCGCCACGTTTAGGTCGGTCAGGAAGTGCTGCCCGAGATTTTTCTTTGGCTTTACTTGTTTCATATTTATAATGTCGTTTTCTCCTTAATATTATATAACAGGGCTTCGTCTACCCTGTCGTCAAAGCGTTACAAAGTTACTGTTTTTGGGCGAAACGACAAAGATAAACAAAGAAAAGATAAGAGAGAGGAGAGAGGAAAGGGGAAAGAGAATACAAGACGTGCTTCAAAAGAAGCCAAACCTGAACACAATCGGGCTTAAAAAGAATTAAAAAAATGCCGTAGTCTCAACCATTTTAGTTATCTTTGCTTTCGCAATGGAAGCGAAACAAGCGATTAACAACACGTTGAAGATTGCACTGCCTCTGATTCTTGGCGGTGTCATTTTGTATTGGATGTACCGTGGATTTGACTTTAACAGCGTCAGACAGGTGCTTCTCCATGAGATGAATTGGACGTGGATGCTGCTCTCTCTGCCGTTCGGAATCCTCGCCCAGGTATTCCGCGGATGGCGTTGGAAGCAGATTTTGAAGCCTGTAGGCGAACATCCGCGCACGTCAACGAGCATATATGCCATCTTCATATCATACGCCGCAAGCCTCGTCATACCTCGTATCGGCGAGTTTGCACGCTGCGGAATACTGAAAAGACACGATGGAGTGGTTTTCTCCAAAGCTCTCGGAACGGTCGTCATTGAGCGTGCCGTCGACACGATAATCATCATGTTGATAACGGCAACAGTGTTTCTCACGCAACTTGGGGTTTTCATCAAGTTCTTCTCAAAGACCGGAACGCGCCTCGACGACTTCCTCATGCAATTCTCGGCGACGGGTTGGATAGTGACTATCGTATGTGGCATCGCAGCCTGCATGACTATCTACATCATACTGCGCAAGCTGTCTATATATAATAAGGTTAAGGAAACGTTCTCCGGGATATGGCAGGGTGTGATGTCATTGCGCAAGGTTCGCAACGTGCCTAAGTTCATTTTCTACTCCGTTGCCATTTGGGCAAGCTACTTTCTTCATTATTATCTCACGTTCTTCTGCTTCGATTTCACATCCGGCTTGAGCCTGACCTGCGCTTTGGTGACGTTTGTCGTGGGCAGCATTGCGGTGATTGTGCCTACTCCCAACGGTGCAGGGCCGTGGCATTTCGCCGTCAAGACAATGCTTATTCTCTACGGAGTGGCCGACACGCAGGCTCTCTATTTCGTACTGATAGTACATACCATCCAGACGTCGCTCGTCATCTTGCTCGGAATATACGCCTGGATGGCGTTAGGGTTCATAGAAAAGAGGAGAGAGGAGAGAGGAGAGAGGAGAGAGAAATGCTTATCTTGATGTGTACAAAAGAGAAAAAATCATCTTGGCTTGAACCTTTATATAGGAAACATCAATTAAATAATTATATAATAAGAATAAGAAAGATTATTAATAAATGAATGGCTTTTATTATAGGAAACTGAATGCTTATAATTTGGCAAAAAAGTTGGTTATATTTATATATCAACTCCTTAATACATTCCCAAAAGAGGAAAAATTCGCATTGTGCGACCAACTACGTAGAGCTGCAATATCTATACCTTCCAATATAGCAGAAGGTATGGGAAGAAACTCTGTAAAAGAACGAATACACTTTATAGAGATTGGTTATGGCTCTTTAATGGAGACTATGTGCCAACTTGAAATTGCTCTTGAACTTAAATACATTTCATCGGAAGATTTCCAAAAGGGCGAAGATCTTATAAAAGAAACAGCCATGACAATGTCGGGACTAAGAAATTCTTTAATGAATAAAGTTTAATATCATAATTATTAATCCATAAATGAAGAGTTCGGAATCAGATTTGTAGTGGAAAAAGAAAGCAATTAAAAAGAGTATTCTCTCTCCCCCTCTCCTCTCTCCCCTCTCCTCTTTTATTAAAACAAAAAATACTATGAGCGAAATTAAAAACTTGAAACCAGAGTGTGTATGGCGTAATTTCCATGCTTTAACACAAATTCCACGTCCGTCAGGACACTTAGAGATGATACAGGCGTTCCTGCTCGACTTTGCAAAGAACGCAGGAGTGGAGGCTTTCAAAGACCCGGCAGGTAATATCGTGATGCGTAAGCCCGCTACTCCGGGCATGGAAAACAAGAAAGGGGTTATCCTTCAGGCCCACATGGACATGGTTCCGCAGAAGGCCAAGACGAGTAACCATAACTTTGAGACCGACCCGATAGAAACTTGGATCGACGGCGAGTGGGTGAAGGCAAAGGATACTACACTCGGTGCGGACGACGGTATGGGCGTAGCAGCCATCATGGCAATAATGGAGGACAAGGGAAACCTGAAACACGGTCCGGTGGAAGCTCTAATCACAGCCGATGAAGAGACCGGTATGTTTGGCGCAAACGACCTGCCCGAAGGAGAACTGCAGGGTGATATCCTGCTCAATCTCGACTCTGAGACATGGGGAAAATTTGTTATCGGAAGCGCAGGCGGTATCGATATCACTGCCACTCTCGACTATAAGGAGGTGGAGACTGACGCAGAGGATACTGCGGTGAAGGTAACATTGAAAGGCTTGCGTGGCGGTCATTCGGGCTTGGAGATACACGAAGGACGCGGCAACGCCAACAAACTGATGGTACGCTTCGTGCGTGAGGCTATCGAGGAGTGCGAGGCAAGACTGGCTACATGGCACGGCGGCAATATGCGCAACGCCATTCCTTTCGAGGCAGAGACGGTACTCACACTTCCGAAGGAGAACGTGGAGGCATTGAAAGAACTTGTAGAGGACATGAAGGCTGACTTCATCGACGAATATAAGGGTATAGAAAACGGTATAGAATTTACGGCGGAAGAGGTTGAAGCACCAAAGACAGAGGTGCCGGTGGAGATTCAGGACAACCTCATTGATGCCATCTATGCGTGCCACAATGGTGTGATACGTATGATTCCTGCTTATCCTGACGTTGTGGAGACTTCGAGTAACCTCGCCATCATCGATATCGAAGACGGCAAGGCTGCTATCAAGATTCTCGCACGCAGCAGCCGTGAGGATATGAAGGACTACATCGTGAAGACCTTAGAGAGCTGTTTCAATATGGCAGGAATGAAGGTTGAGACCGCAGGAAGCTACGGTGGATGGGACCCGAACCCAAATAGTGAGATTCTGAACCTGATGCTTAAGGTGTATAAGGAGCTGAACGGTGAGGACGGAATCATACAGGTTGACCACGCCGGACTGGAGTGTTCTATCATCCTCGGCAAGTATCCGCACCTCGATGTGGTGTCTCTCGGTCCGACATTGCGCAGTCCGCACACAACAACCGAGCGTTGCCTCATTCCTACCGTGGCTCCGTTCTGGGAATTGTTGAAAAAGGCTCTGGAGGAGATTCCGACAAAATAAAGGCCCCCCTCTAATCCCCCCAAGGGGGGAAGATGCCACCCGAATAACGTTGAGATACAGACTCAACAACGTTGAGATACTGACTTAACAATGTTGAGATACTGACTTGACAACGTTGAGATACTGACTTGACAACGTTGAGATACATTAAATATAGATAAACAACAGCCTCACTCTAATATAAAGAATGAGGCTGTTGTTGTTATTATTAGGCTTTCACCAATTACATATTCCCCCTTGGGGGGATTAGAGTGGGGCTTTATTGCTCAAGCAAAATCTGCACGATTCGCTCGGCACTGCGGCCGTCCCATCTTTCGGGTATCGATGCAGTCTTCCAACAGCCTGTCACCATATCGGCAACGGCTGTTCCTAACAGCGAGGCATCCTCGCCGACAAGAACATTAGTTCCTTGCTTCACCGTTTCTATATGCTCCGTATAACTGTTTAGCGTTATGCAGGGTACGCCGTTAAACGTCGCTTCCTCCGCCACATTGCCCGAATCGGTTATTATTCCCTTTGCGTGGGCGGTAAGATAGCCAAACTCTAAATAGCCAAGCGGTTCAACAATGTGGAACCAAGCAGGCACTTCGCCACAGCCTTCTGCGAGCAATGCCCTCACAGTCACTGCGGTTTCGCCTCGCAACGGAGCTATTATTGGTGTGCCGGCTGCCTTTTCCGTCATCGCAGCCAACATCTCTTTGAGATTCTCGCGAGCCGCCATCAATGCCTTGCGGTTGAGCGTGAACACGATATATCCGCCATCCTTCACGCCGAGAGTATCGAGGACGGCAGGACGCACGAGCCTCGTTTTGTTGTAACGTATATTGTCTATCAGCACGTTGCCAACCATATAGACCTTCGACAGCTCCGCACCTTCCTTGTTGGCGATGCTGTTATTGCTCATGCCGGCCGTGAAAAGTATGTCTGAGAGTCCGTCGATTACAAGGCGGTTAATCTCCTTAGGCATTGTAATATCAAACGAGCGCGTGCCGGCTGCAAGGTGGGCGAGAAGTATTCCCTGCTTCTTCGTGACGATAGCCGCCGCCATTGTCGATGCGAGGTCGTCCACAACAATCACCACATCGGTCTTGTTCTGTTGCAGGTAACGCTCAAACGCCGACATCACCTGCCCCGTTAGTTCGTTCAGGTTCACGCAGTCCACATCGAGAAACACGTCCGGCCGCGCTATTTGCAAGTCCTCAAACAGCGTTCCTTCAAGTGTCGGGTCGTCCTCACGCCCGGCATACACAAGTTTATAATCTACGTCCCGGCCCTGCTCTTTGGCCTTCACTATTGTCCTTATCACCGGGGCAACCTTAATGAAATTAGGTCTTGCGCCCGCAACAATACATATCTGCATAATCTATGTTTTTTTTGAACTTTGCAAAGATAGCGCAAGCCGAACACAATAGAACTTGTTCTAAATTGCTGAGGCGCAGCCTATCTTATGCAAAGATAACTAAAATAGTTCAATATGAAAACACCTGCAATACTTTTATATTATCTTATTCTCTTTTCTCGGGTATTTTCCTTAAATTTGCCTTTGATTACTATTTGGCCGTATTTTATATGAGAAGAATATTGACAATACTATATGCGACATTACTATGTCTCACGGTAATATCATGCGGTAAAGATGACGACACTTTACCGGTAGAGGACTATAACGCCAGAACTCTGCTGATGTATATGCCCTGGTCATCGAATCTCACCGATGATTTCCGGCATAATATCTCAGACATGGAGAAGAGCATAAGCAAGAACGGACTGACAAACGAGAAAGTCGTTGTGTTCTTCGCTACATCGCCAAACGAGGCTGAAATGTTCGAAATATACTGTAACAACGGGATATGCGAGCGTAAGACACTGAAAAGATATGCCAGTCCTGCCTGCACCACGGCGGCTGGCATCACCGCAATCCTCAATGATATGAAAGCCTTCGCACCCGCCGAAACCTACTCTATGACCATAGGCTGCCACGGTATGGGTTGGATTCCCGTAAACGCGACAAGGGGAATGGACCGTGCGACAAGCAGAATGATGCACTGGGACTATGAAGGCGTGCCCAAGACACGCTTCTTCGGAGGCAGTTCCGCAAAATATCAGACGGACATCAGCACTCTTGCCGAGGGGATAGAAGACGCGGGAATAAGAATGGAATATATTTTGTTTGACGACTGCTATATGGCATCCGTGGAAGTGGCATTCGAGCTGAAAGATGTAACAAACTATCTGATAGGGTCCACAAGCGAGATTATGGCATACGGTATGCCATACGAGACAATGGGAAGACATCTGCTCGGACAACCTAACTATCAGGCTATATGCGAGACCTTCCATGACTTCTATTCCTCGTATGAGGATATGCCATGCGGGACTATTTCCGTTACCGACTGCTCGCAACTTGACAATCTGGCGTTTATCATGAAAGAGATAAACAGCCGGTATGCTTTCGACAGTGAGCAAACGCCGTCATTACAGCGTCTGGACGGCTACCGCCCTACCCTGTTCTACGACCTCGGCGACTACGTCTCGCACTTGTGCGGAGACTCGGAACTCCTGCAAGCGTTCAACGACCAGCTAAGCCGCGCCGTTCCGTACAAGGCGCACACGGACTATTTCTACTCCATGTCATCCGGCAGAATACCGATAAACACTTTCTCGGGAATAACCGTTTCCGATCCGAGCCAGAACTCGCTTGCCACGACAAAGACAAGCACAAAATGGTATAAGGCTACGCATTAAATAAACAAAAGCGTGAGAGTGCCGATTTCGCACTCTCACGCTTTTTGTTATGGATATTCATACGGGACTCCGTAATGTATCAAATCAGGGTTCTTTGTCCCATAAACACCAAGAACGAACTACTCTCCCTTGAACAGTTCCTTTATGCCTCCGATGCTTCCCATGAGGTTGGTAGCTTCGTAAGGCAGGTAGACCGTCTTCGACTGCTCGCCGTTTGCGAGGTCTTCCATCATCTGGATATACTTCTGAGCGAGCAGATAGTTTGCCGGATTGGTGCTCTTGCCCACAGCTTCGGTAATCTTTCCGATGGCTATAGCCTCGGCTTCAGCTTTGCGGATACGAGCCTGAGCCTCACCCTCGGCACGCAGAATCTCCTGTTGCTTGTCAGCCTCGGCACGGTTGATGGTCGATGTCTTCTCTCCCTCAGACTTCAGGATGGCAGCCTGCTTCTGTCCCTCACTGGTCAGAATGGTCGCACGCTTGTTACGCTCTGCCTGCATCTGCTTCTCCATTGCGCTGAGCACGCTCTCCGGCGGGGTGATGTCCTGAAGCTCAACGCGGTTCACCTTGATACCCCACTTGTTGGTTGCATCGTCCAAAACGGCACGTAGCTTGGTGTTGATGGTGTCGCGTGAAGTCAGCGTCTGGTCAAGTTCCATCTCTCCGATGATGTTACGCAACGTTGTTTGGGTGAGCTTTTCGATAGCGTTCGGCAGGTTGTTGATTTCATACACGGCCTTGAACGGGTCTACAATCTGGAAATACAACAGCGCGTTTATCTGCATCTGGATGTTATCTTTGGTGATAACGTTCTGACGGTCGAAGTCATAAACCTGTTCGCGCAGGTCTATAGTGTTTGAATACATATACCGTCCGTTGCGCATCGTAACTATCTCTTTGGGATGGTCGATGAACGGTATGATGACGTTGATACCGGGTTGGAGGGTAGCATAATACTTACCCAAACGCTCGACAATCTTGGTTTCAGACTGCGAGATAATTACGAGTGCCTTCTTGGCGATGACTATCACCAGCACGATGATGGCTACAAGCACATAAGTTAAGATGTCCATGATGTTATAAAATTAAAAGTTTATAGTTTAATGTTGAAAATTTAGAGGGTGAAAGTTAAAAGCGATTACACTTTCTCCACAGTGATGATAATCGACTCGCGCCCCACGACCTTCACTTTGCTGCCCTTGTCCACGGCACTGCCATCGGCCGAAACAGCCTTCCAGTCGTCACCGTCGATAGCCACACGACCGTGTCCTCCAGCCACGATAGGCTCGCTAACCGTCCCGATGCGTCCCATCAGGGCATCGGCATTGCTCACACGCTTGTCCTCACCGCGATGCAGATAGCGCAACGCAACAGGGCGCACAAACATCAGACTAAGCACCGTGAACACGGCAAAAACGATAATCTGGGCCACTCCGCCGAGTCCGAGAGCCGCGGCAACAGCCGAGAACACGCCTCCAATGGCGAAACACATGATGAAAAAATCGCCGTTGGTCAATTCCAAAATAAGGCAGATGAGGCTTATCAAAGCCCATAACTGCCATAGGTTTTCCATAAAATAATCTATCATATTGTTCTTTTTTAGGGGTTAGAAGTTAGAGATAAGAAGTTAGAGATATGTATTTTTAAAGGTGAGGGGGTAGAGATAAGAAGTGAGAGATATGTAGCTATTTTATAATATAGTATGAGAATACAGCCCTTAAAGGTATTCTCTCACACCTTAACTCTTACTTCTTACTTCTAAACATCACTTCTTATAGTACTTCAAAGCCTCGGGCAACCAGCCTTTGATGTTCTCTACGCGCTTAGCGTCAGACGGATGGTCGCTAAGGAAATCCGAACTGCTTCCGCCCGAAGCCGCTGCCATACGCTGCCAGAACGTAACTGCCTCGTTGGGATTATAGCCGGCCATAGCGGCAAAAATAAGCCCCATGTGGTCGGCCTCGTTCTCGTGGTCGCGTGAGTATTTCAGGTTGCGGAGCTGTAATCCTTTAGACGTAGCCCACTCCAAGAGCGACGAGGTGTTTGCTCCCATACCCGCAGCACTCAATACCGCACTTCCTATCTGCATTCCCACTTGCTGTTTATACTGCTTGCTGAGTTGCTCGGCAGAGTGTTTTGCCACAGCATGGGCAATCTCATGACCGAGTACTATGGCAAGTGCCGTCTCGTTCTTTGTTACCGGAAGCAGTCCTTCATACACAACAATCTTACCGCCCGGCATACAGAATGCGTTCACGCTGTTATCTTTTACGAGATTGAACTCCCATTTATAGCCGCTCAATTCATTAGCCAAGCCATTGTGCTTCAAGTACGTTTCCACTGCCGTAGCGAGTTTCTTTCCAACCCGTTGCACCATCGCAGTGTTAGCGGTATTGGTAGATTTCTTCGCTTTCTTCATGTACTCATTATACTGTTGCGTGCTGAGACTAAGCATTTGCTCGTCAGACACTACCAGATTCTGCTTTCGTCCGGTTACAGGAACAGTGCGCGTGGTTCCGCACGAAGCCATGAATATGGCTAAAACCAATAAAAATAAATTAACTTTCTTCATTTTTCTTTATATGATTATCTATATGTCCGATTTCATTTCATACTGTAATATTTTTACAAAGATACGTGTTTTCAATAAAACCGTCAAATATTTCGACCGGAAAATACACCTTATTATAATAATCCCCCCTTCAAAAAAAAAGGTGATGTCTGAACTCCTGTCTCCCGTCTTCTGTCTCCTAACAAAAAGAGAGCGACTTACACAAGCCGCTCTCAACAACACAAAAACTAAACTAGACTTAACTAAACAATTTAGCATTCTCACGAATACCAAATTGCCAATGCAAATATACGATAATTATTCAATACCGTCAAACATATTTACAATATTTATGACTTTTATCGTATAAAACTAAATTTTTGTCATTTTCGATGCTAAAAAACAGTCTAAAATGACCATTGAGGCCATTGCTTCGACAATCGGAACAGCACGAGGAAGAACGCAAGGGTCGTGTCGTCCGCGAGCTTTCAGGCTCGTTTCGTTGCCCTCGATATCCACGGTTGCCTGCTCACGGAGCAAGGTTGCCACCGGCTTAAAGGCCACCCGGAAATAAATATCCTGCCCGTTGCTGATGCCGCCTTGTATCCCTCCGCTATGGTTTGTCGTTGTCGTTATCTTGCCGTTATCGTTCACGAACACGTCGTTTTGCTCGCTTCCTCGCATCCCGACACCGCTAAATCCGTCACCATACTCGAATCCTTTCACGGCGTTTATGCTCAGCATGGCGTTTCCGAGCAACGCGTGCAGCTTGCCGAACTCCGGTTCTCCAAGGCCGACGGGGCAACCTTTCACCACGCAGGTTATCACTCCGCCAATGGTGTCGCCCACCGCTTTCACCTCAGATATGAGCTTTTCCATCTCCTTCGCCTTGTCACCGTCGGGGCATCTCACGATGTTCTCCTCTGCTTTCGATAAGTCATACTTCTTATAATCGCGGTCGAGAGCGATGTCGCCCACCTGCGACGTGTATGCCTGTACGCTTATTCTGAGCTGACGGAGCGCGAGTTTTGCCAACGCGCCGCCCACCACGCGAGCTATTGTGGCACGCGCCGACGAGCGTCCGCCGCCCCGATGGTCGCGGATGCCATACTTATTATAATATGTATAATCCGCGTGCGACGGCCGGAACACGCATCTCATGTTCTCGTAGTCCTGCGAATGCTGGTTGGTATTGCGCACCACGAAACCTATCGGTGTGCCTGTTGATTTCCCTTCAAACACTCCCGACAGCAGTTCCACCTTGTCGGCCTCGTTCCTTCCCGTTGTGATATGGCTCTGTCCGGGGCGCCGGCGATCGAGTTCCGCCTGTATGAACGCCTCGTCGATGTCTATTCCTGCCGGCATTCCGTCTACCACGCCACCCACGGCAGCTCCATGACTTTCGCCGAAAGTGGTCAGAGTGAAGATGTTTCCGAATGTATTGCCCATGTTGTTATGTTCTTGTCTAAACCCTGTCGAGGCTTAATGATGATGTCCGCAGCATCCGCCGTGCTTATGTTCACCCTCACCGTGGTGTCCGCAACAGCCCTCTCCGTGCTTGTGTCCGCCCTCTCCGTGAGCTTTGCAGCCTCCTTCGTGATGGTGTCCGCCACATCCGCCTTCGTGGTCGTGGCCTCCGCAACCGCCTTCACAGTCGCCGCATCCGCATCCGCACTCATGGCTGTTCATGCGGTTTATGTAGTCCTGGAACTCCTCGTCGCTCACCTCAACTGATGAAACCACCTTTCCGCAGAAATGCAAGTCCTTGCCTGCGAGCGGATGATTGAGGTCAACAACCACCTTATCCTCCTTTATCTCGACCACCTTGCTAAGGAAACGGTTTCCGTCCGCATTCTGGAGGGGAACTATCGCGCCCTCGAAAATGTGTTCATGGTCGAAGTGATTGTTTATGGTGAATATGCTCTTGTCCACATCTATGACGCGTTCAGTCTCATATTCGCCGTAAGCCTTGTCCTTCGGGATGGTGAAATCGAAGTCATCGCCCACAGCAAGAGGTTCGATGGCATCCTCAAAGTCTTTCAGCGTTACGCCCATTCCACTCATAAAGTTAAACGGCTGGTTGGCTTCAGTAGCCTCTACGAGATGCTCCTTATCGCCGTCCAGAATGTAAAGTTTATAGCTGACGGAGATATTCTTGTGCTTGATATTATCCATTTCTTATGTCTTTTAATTATTAATTATTAAGTTGCAAAGGTAATTAAAAGATTGTGGATAAGCGAATTAAGTATGCGTTTTCTTGTCCGTTTTGATATTTTTTGCTTATTTTGCAAGGCATAAAACGATATGAAATGACTCGGAAACCGATGAAAAAGATATTCCTAATACTACTGACTATATTGTCGGCAATGGCTGATATTGATGCCCAGCCAGCCGGATTCCATAAGATGTCCCCACTCGTTTGCGAAGCCTTAGCCTCTGTTTCGGACAATGTCCCGAGGGCAAAAATACACTCTTCCGGCCGTATGTCTAAGGTCTCGTCTCACGCTTCCAAACATTTTAATTCTCTGACTGCCTTTGTCCGCATTGCCGACGACGGCGAAAGGGTGTTGCGCGACAATGGATGCACGCCGCTGGCACGCTTCGGCAATATCTATATCGCGAGCATTCCGCTGAACCGACTCGGCGCTTTGTCGCTCGAGAACAGCGTGATGCGCATCGAAGCGGGCGCGCCTTGCACCGCACAGATGGACACCACGCGCATGATAGTGAATGCCGTAGACGTGCAAGAGGGTGTCGGTTTGCCGCAGGCATATACGGGAAAAGGCGTTGTAATGGGTGTGATGGACATCGGTTTCGATCTCACCCATCCCGATTCCTTCTCGCCCGACATGACAGAATACCGAATAAAGCGACTTTGGGACCAGCTTTCTGCTGATTATGACGCAAGCAAAGACCTGCCTGTGGGGGCCGAGTATCTGACGGAGGAGGCTCTCTTAAGCTATGGATGTGTGCGCGACGGCCACAAGGAAACGCACGGAACGCACACCCTCGGCATCGCCGCCGGCTCGGGTTACACGACCGATTACCGGGGCTTGGCATGGGAGAGCGACATCTGCCTCGTGGCAAATGCGACCTCTTCCGACAAGGAATTTATCGCCGAGGAGGACAGATATAAATACACATCGGCCACCGATGCGCTCGGATTTAAGTATATCTTCGACTACGCCCAGTCTGTCGGCAAGCCTTGCGTAATATCGTTCAGCGAGGGAGCAAAGCAGGATTTATATGGCGATGACAAACTTTTCTACGAAGTTCTCGACTCACTCACAGGACCGGGACGCATCCTCGTGGCTTCGGCTGGCAACAACGGCGACACCTACGTGCATTTCCACAAACCCGCAGGACAGCTATCTCAGGGTACGTTCGTAATAGGTACTGATGAGAATGTCTATTTTCAGATGAAGTCGGCAGAGCCTTTCACCATCCGCACCGTTGTATATAGCGAGCATCCCGACACTGTTCTCATAGAGTCTGCATGGCCGATTGCCGCTGCCGACTCCGTCTATACCGACACTCTCGACCTTGCCGACGGTCGCTACGAGTTCACCGTGGCGGGCTATCCCTCGTGCTACGACCCGTCGGAGTATGCCTACGAAATGCTTATCACGGCTCCACGGCAGATAGGACTGGCCACGCCCGTATCGGTGGAGATTGTAGGCAGCGAGGCCGATGCGCATTTCTTCTTGACTTCGGGCTATATGACAACAAACGGGAAAAACAGTAATCTCATTGCCGGCGACCATTATTACAGTATCCTTTCGCCCGGCAGCTCACCTGCGGCAATCTGCGTCGGAGCCACGTCTTACCGCACCGGATTTGTCAATTACAAGGGCGAGCGGATTAAATTTAATTGTGGCGAAAAAGGCGAGCGCGGTCCTTATTCGTCTATGGGACCGACATTCGACGGCCGGGTGAAGCCCGACGTGATGGCGCCGGGTACAAACGTAACTTCGGCGCGCAGCAGTTATTGGCTCGACGGCGGGTCAGACAATTGGGATATCGCCTACTTTGACTATAACGGACAGCGTTACGGATGGAGCGCCAACACCGGAACATCGATGTCGACACCTGTTGTCGGCGGTACGATCGCCTTATGGCTACAGGCCAATCCGAAACTTTCGCCCGACGATGTGCGCGAGGTGATAAAGAAGACGAGCCGCCGCCTGACCGCAGACGACGCGCCGCTGCCCAACAACCAATGGGGATATGGCGAGATAGATGCTTATAAGGGACTTGTCGAGGTATTGCGTATGCAGAGCGACGGTCTCGATGAGATTAGTGATTATCAACCATCCGGCGCGCGGTTCTCGATGTCGGGCAGCGACCTCCGTATCACTTTCGGCCAGCCGCTTACCCGTCCTGCCACGCTGGCTATCTATTCTATTAACGGCACATTGCTTGTCAGCCGCACCATTCCCGCCGGTTCCGCCGACTACTATGTCAGTCTTGCCAACCAGCCCGAAGCTGTTTACGCCGTGCAGTTGCGCAGCAGCGACAAGGGAATCACCGGCTCCACGCTCGTAAGGAAGTGATGAATAATGCAGGCTAAAACCGCAAAATGTCGCCATCACAATCTACATTAACGTGAGTTCGACGAATTATAAGTGCCTGTAAATTTGGTGATTAGCGAAAATTGTTGTAACTTTATAGTGCTCAAATACAAAGAATTACAAACAATAATCGCTATGATCACCGAGGACAAAGTGTATCAATGTACAACGTACATTAGACACACAGCTGAGCCTATTTTGAATTCATCGAACTCACGTTATATTACACATTATATATATATGTATGGATGCAAAATAGGAGCAGTCTATAGTTCTCACTCCATTCGGTATTACTCTATTTTCTTTCATAATCGAAATATTTTTTATAACTTTGCACCCAACAAAAACAGTATTATTCAGGATAACATGGTAAGACAGTGTTTTATTCTATTCGGGTGTCTCGCCCTTGGAGAACTCATCGTAAGAGTGCTCGACATCAAACTTCCGGCAAGCATTGTCGGTATGCTCATCCTCACGCTTCTGCTGAAGCTCAAAGTCATCAAGCTGGAATGGGTGCGTGGATTGACTGATTTTCTTATTGCCAATCTCGGCTTCTTCTTCGTGCCGCCAGGCGTAGCCCTCATGCTCTATTTCGATCTGATAAAAGCTGAGATTGTGCCTATCACCTTGGCAACGCTTCTGAGCACTATCATCGTGCTACTCATCACTGGACAGACTCATCAGGTAGTAAACAAAGGAGAAGATAAGGTGAGAAAGAAAATCCAAACGAAGAAAAACAAGAACATTCAACTCTGAAACTCTATTCATCCCATCAAGAAAATGAAGACTATCATCAGTAACGAATATTTTATGCTCGCTCTCACATTCGGCGTTTTCTATGCCGCCAAGAGCATACAGCGCCGTCTCGGCTGGATTCTTTTCAATCCCATATTGGTGGCTATCGCCATCATCATTGTTTTTCTGCTCGTCGCCGACATTCCTTTTGAGACTTACCACGAGGGGGCGAAGATGATAGAGTTTTGGCTCAAACCGGCTGTGGTGGCGCTTGGCGTTCCACTCTATCTCCAGCTCTCTTCCATCAAACGTCAGTTTCTGCCTATCTTGGCATCGCAGATGATGGGATGTATAGCCGGCATCGTGAGTGTAGTGGTGATTGCCAAATTATTCGGGGCATCAGATGCGGTCATCATGTCGCTCGCAAGCAAGTCGGTCACCACTCCGATAGCGATGGAGGTGACACAGGTGCTGGGTGGCATACCATCGCTCACGGCTGCTATCGTGGTGATTACCGGTCTGATAGGTGCCGTCATAGGTTTCAAGACTCTCTCTGTAGGACACGTCCGCAATCCGATGGCTCTCGGACTGTCGATGGGAGCGGCTTCTCATGCGTTGGGCACCTCTGCTGCTATGGACCGTGACCAGTTTGTTGGTGCTTACGCCAGTCTGGGACTTACTATCAACGGCATACTGACAGCACTGTTCACTCCGGCCATCATTGATCTGATTATTGTTTGACTATGTGAAGGGAGCGGGCTGCAAAGTGATTAAGATTCTGAGGGGGACCAAATAAACTATCGATTCCAACTAACAATATATATAACGTAAGGGCTATCAGTTTATCTTTTTCGTTCAGCCTTGGCTGAACGAAAACCCCAAAAAGATGTATTCTTTATGGCTATAGATTCAAGATAGAAGCGTTGCACTTCTATCTTGAATCTATACGTTAAATATTTTAACGAGTATCATATGGATAGTGGTTTTATTTAATATTGTTTCCATTAAGGGAAACTGTGCTGAGCAAAGACTCTTTGAGAATAATGGCTATGTAAACAGGGGCAAACTTGCTTTTGCCTATCACTTCAGTCTTTCCAAAATTTATCGACATCAGGTGTGCCTCGGCTATAGCCAACAGCCATTGGGTCGAAATTCAACAAGCCAAATAAATACCATGCGCTCGACGATATGCAAATATTTGTGTCTGCTCCCTTCCAAAGTTGCGAGCTGCCATAGGTAGTGCCAAGATTTGATGCATAGGGCAATCCTACGGAATTAGGATAGAGCGTGCTTGATATCAGTAACTTTCTCATTTCTGCCAAATAGGTTGTCGACTTGTAGGAGTCGGCAGCTTTTTGGTAAGCCACCACCATCTGTCCTGTGCCCTCAAGCCATACAATGTCTTTGTCGATGTCGGGTGCAAACCCTGTTATCAAGGCGCCATTGACTGTGGCTCTTTGGGTGTTTGCATACATTGTTGTTTTTTCGAGCACTGTTTTGGGGAAATCCTCAAATGTGCAATATCCCCAACTGTGGTTGTCGAGTGCATATTCATAATAATTTCCTGGCCATGACACCAACAAGCCATCAGTACTGTTGTATCTGTTTTCTTTAAGGTATGCGAGGAGTTTTTTGTGAAAGTCGTCATATCCCTGCACTGCACAGTAGGCATCAATCATACCTTCGGTATTTTTCGGGATAGTACTATTGCTTGCAGTGATGCCTCCCCAAAGTCCACCATCTTTGTCTTGCTGTGAACGAATCCAAATCTCCAGCGTCGACTTTAGTTTGTCATATTTTGTAGTCTCCACCTTTGCCGTGTAGTTGTTCAGTGCTATTAGCAGCCAGGCATTGTCACCAAGCCATCGGTCGCCCGAAGTGGTACCGTCGGTACTGCGGAACTGATAAAAACCACCATTGGTTGTGAGCTCACTACCTATGCGCTGATTAAAGAAATTGAAAATAGATTCAGCCTTGGAATACTTGCCCGTGGCAGTGAACACAAGTGCTGCTAGGGCGTTGTCGTAGAGCGATATCGTGCTGCTGCTCTCGGTGCTTGGCAGTAGTCCGTTGGAGTACTGCACATTTTCAAACCATGCCACGATGTTTTCGGCCTCTGCCGACAGGTCGATGGCTGTTTTCTCTGCAACGAAGGTAACAGTCAGTGTCGATGACGCTGTTGCCGATGCTGGCGTAAAGGTGTAGCCATCGGCCATAGGAGTTATTTTCACACTGCCCTTCAAGTTGGATAAGCTCCACTCGCCCGATGCTGAACTGTAGACCGTCTGGTTTCCAATTGTTAGTCTTATGTTCGCAAGTCCACTGCCATCCGAATCAACAACTTTTCCTGAAACAGTAAACGTTTCGTCTACTTCCGAACTATTGTTGTCACTTGAACATCCTATAAGTAGGAAAATGCTCAGTATAAAAAATGATATAATGTCCATCTTTGATGTGTTTGACTTTGAACACCCTGCAAGCAACAGACTTGCAACACTATATAGTAAAATGTTTTTTAGTTTCATATCTAATTTAACGTGAGTTCGACGAATTATAAGTGCCTGTAAATTTGGTGATTAGCGAAAATTGCTGTAACTTTATAGTGCTCAAATACAAAGAATTACAAACAATAATCGCTATGATTACCGAGGACAAAGTTACAAAATTATTTTGTATGGCAGATGATTTCTGCAAGTTTTTTGATGCCATGATGGAGAAATATACGCTCAAATCAAATATCAGCAAGAACCTTTTCGTTAAGCCAAATGAGCAGAGCCAAGTTTACTTGAGTTATGCCATGGCGAGAAAAGGTCGGATTTATTCCAACCTTTTTCAACGCCTGTTCGTGGACGGCATACAGCTTATTACCAAACTTAAAAACAACATGAAAGGTGCTTTGACAATTTCATCGTGAACCTGTTGGGAGCTATCGCCGCTTATTGTATGTTTCCTAAAAAGCCGTGTATCAATGTACAACGTACATTAGACACACAGCTGAGTCTATTTTGAATTCATCGAACTCACGTTACATTACGTTCTGTAAAGACGAGTTTGATGTCATTTTTTAGATTAAGCGCATAGCTTTATTCCATTTTTTTAGATTAAGGATTGATTTCTCTTTTACTAAATACATAGCGGCAGACTACAATTCCGACATCAGGTGGCTGATGTAGATACATAAGATAATCTGCTATCTCTTATTGTCATAAATCTTCACAACTATAGCATCTAAAACTCGCGAATTTGCAAGCAAACTCTTCCTTGCTCTCAAAAACGCAAAAATACGGCATTTTAGGGTATTTTAATTTAAGTCATTGATATTCAAAGACTTACCCCGTTTTTAATTAAAAATAGCCCTTTCAGAACGCGTTTTAGACCTCGTTACATTGCAACGGAGCCACTTTTGCACTTCAACGGAGCCACTTTTGGCCTCCAACGGAGCCTCCGTTACACTCCAAAATGGCCTAAAACGCACTCTAAAAGTGCCTCCGTTAGACACCAACAAACGTTAAATCGGGCAAAAACGGCATTTTCCCTCGTTTTTCGAGACATCAAATTTCGACAAAAATCGGGTCATTTTTTTCCTAACGGAGGCCGTTTTGGAATTTTGAATTACGATTTTTGAGTTTGGAATTAGGATTTTTGAGGTCGAGAAATCATCGAAAATGAGTAACGAGACCATTATTTAACAAAAGTTGACGCAAAACGAAATGTAAAGAATATTTACTGTTTTGATGAAATCTCACAATGGTTTTATTCATAAAGAATGTTAAATCCGGTTTGAGAAATATACCATTACGTGTTATATCATCGTAATTAAAATAAAAGGAAAAGCAAGAAAAAGGAATGGAAGAAAGCGCATTCGAACAGATAGCAAGGCGCCTGCGGGAGAAAGCAATGACTTCGTGCCGCTGCCTCGGAATGGATTCCGCAGACGCTGAAGACATCGCACAGGATGTGATGCTGAAGCTCTGGTCGATGCGCAAGGACTTGGATAAGTATAAATCCGTTGACTCTCTCGCTGCACTGATGGCGAAACATCTGGCGCTGAACGCGAAACGAGACCGCAAAACGGTTACCAACGAGGACGCTTTCGGCAGAATCGCAACCGCCACAGCAGGCCCGGCCGAACGGTTGGAGACCAAAGAAAACGAGGAATGGCTGAAGCGAAAGATGGCCGATCTGCCCACCACGCAGCACACCATATTATATATGAGACAGGTGGAGCGGCGCGACAATCACGAGATAGCACGGATATTGGGAATTGGGGAAACATCGGTGAGCACGCTCTTGGCACGGGCACGGCGCACGCTGATGGAGGAACTGAGAAAACGACAGGCCATTATAACGACATAAACAACGAAGAAATGAAACGATATACTGAAGAATACATAGAACGGCTGTTGGCCAAATTCATGGATGGCACAAGCTCCGTGGAGGAGGAAAGCATACTCGGCGAATACTTCCGCACGCAAGGCGGACGGGAAGAATGGGCTGAATATCGCAGGATGTTCGCCTATTTCGATAGCGGAATGACGTCTCTCACACCTGCTGAAACAACGAAAAAGACGCACAGAAGATTTGCTTTTTTGCATCCGAAATGGATTGCTGCCGCTGCGGCCGTGGCAGTTTTGGCCTTGATGGTATCGGTATGGCAATTAAAAGAAGACTCTGTAGGACAGACGGCATTGGCAGAGAAGAACGCCACAGAGGTTGCGAAGGAAATGCACAGGGCTGCCTCAACGGAGCATTCTGACACCGCAAGCAAAATTGATACCGGCATACAACTCGCTAAGGCGCAAGCTGCTGACGAAAAAAATGACGCAAAGACGACAGAAAAGAACATACACAGGAATATCCGCAACAACAGCATCGCATCGGCAAACGCGACGAACGCAAGCGAAATTCCGACAAAGGAGTCGACTGCCAAAAGCCAATACAGCATAGAGGAGGCTACGAAAGAGGAACTGAAGATGGCATTAACGGAACTGGAACGCACCCAAAACGAGATAGCGGAATATAACAGTGAGGTGATAATGGCAAACTTGGAGATGCACAATCTTGACGGGGTGGTAAGAGAGGAACAAAGCTACGGAGGCGACGCTCATGACTACTCGACACCGGAGATACGCTATCTGCGTGCCATGACTATGCAATAATACCTGACGTGCGCATATACACAGATGTTGCAAATACCTCCCCACTTGGGGGATTAGAGGGGGGCTTGACGTGTACATATATATAAAGCCGGCAACGGACAAATAGAAAGAAAAGAAAACAAATAAAGATAAAAGGAGAATCACATTATGAGACATTACAAAATCATGGCTTTATGCCTATCGATGCTTGTCATCCCGACTGTGGCGACAGCACAAACAAACGTGAAGAAAGCGTTCGATAAATTTCTGAACAGTTCAAAAGTGGTGTACACCGAACGTCATTCGCTCGACAAAGACCCGGAGACAAACGAAAAAAGCGGGCAGTATGACATCTACGAATACACGATTTCGGCAAAAGACAAGAGCCTCATCACCGACCTGCAAAGGGCGTTCGACAAAGACAAGGAGCAGGCCTATACTATAGAATCGGGCGTGTCGCGCTACAAGAACTCATGGGCCGTGTCGGTGGCTGTGGGCGACGGCACGAGCACCAACGTGGGATTAGGAAACAGAAAGGGCGAGAACTTCACTTATTCGTGCTTCATCGACGAAGCCGACGCATCGCGCACTCACCGTTACGCTTATGGCATATCATGGCTGGAGGACGGCAAAGAGATTACGGGAAGGCTCATCATTACCTACGCTACGACGCTGAAATACCGCCAAAGCAAGAAAAATACTTCGGTAATGACAAATAGAAACGACGTTATCACTATGTCGTTGAATGACTATCAAGAGGCGCAACTCGGCAATTTTTATTTCTATGCCAAGCGACTTGAAGAGTTTATGAAAACGGATGGAGCACAGAGTTCGTTCATGGCGAATGAACTTTATAAGATATGTAAGAACAGCAAGCAAGCGGATTCAACGGACAAGAATCTCATGACGAATGAGCTAATGCGACTGAAAGGGCTCGCAAAAGATGAGTTTCTGCGCCAACTGTTACAGGCTTCGATAGACTATCTGAAATAAACGGGTACGGGACATGAAATCAAATTGCGATAATTTCATGTCCCGTTTTCTTTGGAACATAAGAAAATAAATGATATATTTGCACCCGTAAATAGTTATAAACGAGCCTGACAGGCAGATAGATACAAAGAAAAAAGAATATGGAACAAGAGCCGATACTCAACGAACACAACAAGGAGGAGTTTCCGCCAAGCCACACGGCGGAGCATCTGCTGAACCAAACGATGATAAGGATGTTCGGATGCGAGCGTTCGCGCAACGCGCACATCGAACGGAAGAAAAGCAAGATAAGCTATATCATCGACCACAAGCCCGACCGTAAGGAAGAGAAAGAAATTGAACGGCGCATGAATGAACTGATCGCGGAGGACCTGCCCGTTACATTCGAGTTTGTTTCGCGGGCCGAACTCACGGAGGAAAGTACGGCGGAGGGCGGCCGTTTCGCCGGAGTTTCGCTTGAACGTCTTCCGTCTGACGCATCGGAAACCATCCGACTTGTGCGCATCGGCGACTACGACGTGTGTCCCTGCATAGGCAAACACGTGCGCTCAACGGCGCAAATAGGGCGTTTCGAGATGCTCGGAACCAACTGGGACGAGGAGAAACGGTCGTTCCGAGTGAGGTTCAAAGTGGTGCAATAGAGCCTCATTACACACTTATTGTGTGTTACTATATATTCAACAGAAACATAAAAAGGACAAGGGCGCGTTGCAGGCTTAATTGCAACGCGCCCTTATTTGTATCTGATTAAGAATAAAGCAGATAGTAAAAGTATCGCAAAAGTTATCTCAATCGATGAAACGACGGGTTATTTCGCCATAATTCTCAATGCGGCGGTCGCGCAGGAAAGGCCACCAACGGCGCACCTGCTCACTGTGTTTCAGGTCGACGTCCACCACTTTGCGCTGCTCCTCGACCGCCGAAGCACGCCAAAGGAACTCGCCCTGCGGCCCAGCCACGAAGCTGCTGCCCCAAAACTGGATGCCGTTGGTCTGTCCGGAGGGATCAGGCTCATGTCCGACACGGTTCACCGATATTACCGGCAGACCGTTTGCAACGGCATGACCGCGCTGAACGGTGGTCCAAGCCTCGCGCTGCCGCTCCTGTTCCTCGGCGCTGTCGCTGCTTTCAAAGCCTATCGCCGTGGGATAGATGAGCATATCCGCACCACGGAGAGCCATCAACCGGGCTGCCTCCGGATACCATTGATCCCAGCAGACAAGCACTCCGAGCCTGCCAACCGAAGTATTTATCGGCTCGAAACCGATGTCACCGGGCGTGAAATAGAACTTCTCGTAATACGCCGGGTCATCGGGAATGTGCATCTTGCGATACTTTCCCGCTATCGTTCCGTCGCGTTCAATCACTACGGATGTGTTATGATAAAGCCCCGCAGCCCTTCTTTCAAACAAGGAGGTAACAATCACCACACCATATTTGCGCGCCTGCTCGCCGAAGAATTCGGTAGAAGGACCGGGGATAGGCTCGGCGAGGTCAAAATTATCCACCTTTTCCACCTGACAGAAGTACAGAGAGTTATGCAGTTCCTGCAAAACCACAAGCTCCGCGCCCTGTTCTGCCACCTCGCGAATGCCGTCGGCAAGTCGCCGTTTGTTGTCTTCTATGTCTGCAACATTGTGTTGCTGGATTATTCCTATCTTCATTGTTTGTTCTTTTTATGGGATGTTATAGGGAAATATAAGGAGTTATACGAAACGTTTACACACTAATATGATGAAAGGACTCGTATTATGAGAGATATTATAGAGTGTTATATGGCTCCTTCACAGATGAGTCTCTCCCCCCTGGGGGAGTCGGAGGGGGCTTCAAGGGATGCTTGGAAATTGCATTGTGCAGCAATGGAGCGAACCATGTTGCACAATCACCGCGCGACTGTCAATGCCTATTATCTCTCTGTCGGGGAATGCTCCGCCGATGATGCGCATGGCCTCGGCATCCTTTCCCGGCTGTCCGTAAGTAGGAACGAGCACCGCACCATTAAGTATCACGAAGTTGGCATAGGTCGCCGGAAGTCGCTCTCCGTCCTCAATGATAGCGTCGGGCATAGGCAGGCGCAACAGATTATAAGGCTCGTCTGAAGCCGTCCGCAGTTCTTTCAGTTGACGTTCCAAGCATCGGAAATCCTCAAACTGCTCATCGTCGGGGTCGTCAGAGGCTATATATAATAAGGTGTCGTTGGGTGCAAGGCGCACGATCGTGTCGATATGTCCATCCGTATCGTCGCCCACAAGGTTGCCATAATCGAGCCACAGCACCCTGTCGGCACACAAATCAGCTTTCAACCGAGCCTCAATCTGCTCCTTAGTCATAGGCTGGTTGCGGTTAGGAGCAAGCAGACACTGGCTCGTTGTGATTATCGTACCGCACCCGTCGCTCTCTATAGAACCGCCTTCGAGCACGAAATCGAGCCTGTCCGCATAGTCGCCGCTCAGCGTTTCCTTCAACTTAGTGTTTATGGCGTTGTCCTTTTCGGCCGCAAACTTCATGCCCCAGCCGTTGAAACAGTAGTCGAGCAGGCGCTTACCGTCATCCGAAACAAGCGTGATGAAACCGTGGTCGCGCGCCCAAGTGTCGTTTGTGTCGCACTCAAAGAATGTAATCCGCGCCATCTCCGCATCTCCAAGATGCTCCGAAAGCATGGTGCGAAGGCTGTCCGCAGACTTCTGCGTAACGATAAGCAGGCGTTCGCGGCGTGCTATCTCGCGCGCCATATTCAGGTAAACCTCCGTTATCCGATCTAAGATTGGAGCCCAATCGGTGTTCTCATGCGGCCATGTCAGTTGCATGAAATCCTGTCTCTCCCACTCCGCCGGCAGTCTGTAATTGTTTCTTTCCATCATATTAATTGCAAAATTACAATATTTTGGTGAAACGGCAAGCAAAGGAGGCCGTTTTTAGGCAACACAAAAACGGAACGCCTGGTCGCCGTCTACGTTCAGCCGGGCCTCGGTCAGTTTACGCCCGGTCTCGTCTCCATAGAACACCTGCGCCACACCGGGAGAGAGCAGAAGTGCCGTTCCGCAGTCTATCATGTTATCCATATCAGCATCGCGATGATAGGAGTTGTTCAGGTAATTGAACGGATATAACCAAATAAAAGCAGAAGTCTTGTTTTAGTACAAGGCTTCTGTACTAATTGTACAAGAGCCTTGTAGCGATTGTACAAAGGCCTTGTACTAAAAGTACAAAGGCTCTGTACTAAAAGTACAAGGCCTTTGTAACAAAACGAACAAGTAGTTTACACTATCTTGCAGCGTTAAAAATAAGTCTGATAACCATGTAGAAGGACTATATTCTCAGTGTCACATTCGACTTTCCACGCTCAGTCATAATGGAAATTATATTATATATTAATAGGTTTAAGTATATTTTTCTACAGAAATAAATAAGTTATCGCAAAGTTGCAAATATTTTTTTAATAAACACGTTATATCTTTGTGCAGACCTCACGGTGCATAAAGGGATTTCTTAATAATGTAGATATATTTATAAAAAAGAGATGAACAAATTACAGATTATCGCGATAACGGCAGCGATGGCATTGGTGGCGTGCGACTCTAAGAACGTGAAACCGCTAATCGGGGGCATCAGGAATGCTGAGGAGACAATAGAAAAGATTAACGGAAACGGGGATTACGCAAGCGGAGAGAACGAAAACAACGAGTATTCTGATGCGCAGAATAGTAAAGGCAAAGGCGAAAGCGGCACGGGAAGGCAAGGGAAAGGACTTGAAATTCCGGCACGACTGACGGGCGTTTCGGAGCAGATTCTGTATAGAACGGGCTACACAACGTCGTATAACAAGGACACACGGTTGCCTAATTGGGTGGCGTGGTGCCTGACGGCGGAGCATACGGCGGGAAAATACAAACGGCCGGGAAAGGCTTTCCATGAGGACGAGGATGTGCCAAAGCCACGTGCTGTGGACTGGGATTACTATAATTCGGGCTACGACAGGGGACATATGTGTCCGGCGGCGGACAACAAATGGAGTGCGGATGCGATGTATGAGTCGTTCCTTTTCACGAATATGTGTCCACAGAACCACATTTTGAACGTAGGCGACTGGAACGAGATGGAGAACCAGTGCCGCCGTTGGGCAAAGAAATACGGCGAGGTTTATATCGTTTGCGGTCCTATACTGTTCAAACAGAAGCACAAAACGATAGGCAAAAACAAAGTGGTGGTGCCCGAAGCGTTCTTCAAAGTGGTACTGCGTATGCAGCCATCACCAAAGGCTATCGGCTTCATATACCGCAATACTGACGGCAACCGCCCGAAAGACGCTTACGTAAACTCGGTGGATGAGGTGGAACGGATAACGGGAATGGACTTCTTCCCCGCCCTGCCCGACGACATTGAGAACGAAATAGAAAAAGAAAGGGACCTTAGTGGTTTCTGAATAGCCGCAGAAAGATAAACAAAAAGGGGAACATACCGTCACCGGCTATAGATTCAAGATAGAAGTGCAACGCTTCTGTCTTGAATCTATAGTATCGGGACAAACAATAGCCAAAGAAAAAACGCAGGCTCTTGGAATTCAAGAACCTGCGTTTTGCATTTTCAGGGTGCCCGGTGGGACTCGAACCCACGACATTCAGAACCACAATCTGACGCTCTAACCAACTGAACTACGGGCACCATGTTGCTCAAGTACTTCTCTTAAGCGGGTGCAAAAGTACGCAATTTATCCGAGACTACCAAATAAATAGCGTACTTTTTACTATTTTTCTTAACAACGCTACCCTAATAATAGGGCCACGCCACCCTACTTCCGCAGCTTATTCAGCCTTTGCATCACCCTGTGCAGCAGCCTCGTTAGCGGCTGGAGCAGCCTGCTTTGCATCACCATTGGCAGCCGGAGCAGCTTGTTTCTGCTGGCTTGCGCCGAAGTTAGGCAGAGTGTTCGGGTTTGTCGAGCTGTTGTTTGTAGCAGCGTTCTCTATTACGCTGGCATCGGTAGCGGCTGTCGGAGCCACGTATGCGCACGCAACGCTGATAACAACCATAGCGATAGCAAGTCCCCATGTTGCTTTTTCGATAAAATCGGTAGTCTTACGAACACCCATAATTTGGTTAGAAGATGAGAAGTTGGACGCGAGTCCACCTCCTTTTGATTCCTGAATCAGCACAATGCCAATCATCAGGATTGCCGCAATTACGATAAGAATTACGAATAAAGTGTAAAGTCCCATTTTATTTACTTATTTTTTATTATTTATAATCAATTTCTCTAAGAAACGAATTTGGTCTGCAAAGTAACGATTTTTTTTCGGATAAATCAAATATAATCGCTTAATTATTTCCAAAGCCTTGTCATATTTGCCTTGTTTTATGTAAATTTGAGCCAATGTCTCGGTAAAGAAGCCTTCGCCATCGTTATTTTCCTCACTTTCAGACAAATCTTCGGGAAGATACTCCGGAGTTTCTTTCAACTCCATTTTTCCGCCTTCTTTATCTATGAAATCGTCTATCAGACTCTGTCCTTTCATCACAGGCGCATCGTTGGCAGCCTGTTTTTCCTCCTCGCCCTCTATTTCGAGCAGATACGAGACATAGTCGACCGTCGCGTCGGCAGGCGTCGGTTTGCGCTTACCGCTTTTCACTTCTTTTTCCGGTTCGGCAGGGATTGAATCGAGGAAGTTGTCGATGAGAGCCACCGTGCGACTTTCTTTCTCCTCCTTCGACACCGGTTTGGGCGCTGGTTCAGGTTCCGGCGTCCTCAATCTGTAATGCGCCGCCTCGATAAGCTCGAACAGAACCTTGCGGTCGGTGATGTATATGGCAGCCCTGCGCAGTTCTTCATCAAACGAGGAGTCGTGCAAAAGATAGAGATTTTGCAGCAGCAAGAGCCTCGCGGGCTGATAATACGGATAGAGCGCAACGAGGCTTCGGAGATCGTAAAGGGTCTCCTTGTTCATCTGTTCCGGATGTTCTATCAGTTGCGTTAAATCCATTAGGTCTTACCAATTAGCTACGGTAGCGTTGAATATTTGGTCTACAATGTCTTTCACCATATTCTCCACGAGTTCTTCCTGCACGGAGTTCAAACTCATATTTGAGTCGTAGACCTGATTAGACGTGAACTGCCTCTCGAAGTCCTCGGCATGGTTGGCGTTGTTGGTGAAGCGAACATTAACCGTTATCGACAACTCAACCTGCGCCGAAGCACCTTCGCTCGACACCGACTTGTTGCGCTGCTGATATTGCGTTATCTCGCCTTCTATTTTCAAATCGCCGTTGCGTCTCACCTGTTGCAGCTTCGTATGACGCGCGAACATATCCTTCAGTTCGTTATTGAACATCGGCCCCATAGGTCCCCACACATACGTTGAGCGTATCGGGAAGTCGGCAATCTGAATTGTTTTAGTCTTCGAGTAGTCGATGCTTGCGCCATTGAACTTATAGCTCACGCTGCAAGCAACAAGCAAAAACGCCACCATCGGCAGCATGAGACATACGCACAAGCGCACCCCACGGCAGGAATCGGCACGCACCGACACCTTATTATATATATATGTTAGTAGTTTTTTCATTTATATCATCAACTTATTGCTTGTCTAAGCCATACTGTTTAATCTTTCGATAGAGCGTCCTGTCGGAGATTCCCAGTTCTTCGGCGGCTTTCTTACGATTGCCGTTGTTGCGCTTCAAGGCCCGTTCCACCATCTGTTTGCCCAAATCGTTCAGGTTAAGGGTTTCAGGTTCGGATATCTCCTCGGCTATAGCGTCCTCGGCAAGCGGTCTTGTCTGTCTCATGTCAGGCTCCCGACGCGCTATGGCAGGCATATTATCGGTTACGGCCCTCACGTCGCTTGCGAATCCTGCCGCACCGTTCAGTCCCCGTTGCTCATCGAGCTGCTTCCTCAACGAGTTCATCTCTCGCCGCAGATCGCTCACATTACCACGCAACTCATATAATATCTTGTAAAGCAGTTCGCGCTCGCTCTCATACGAATGGCTGCCTCCGGTCTGTACGGTGGCAAGTTGTGTGCTCTCGCGGTCTATCGGGATGAACTTCTGCAAAGCCATCGCATCAATCTCACGCTCCTTGCTCAACACCGACATCTGCTCGGTGATGTTCTTCAACTGACGCACGTTTCCCGGCCACTTATACCTCTTCAGCACCTCCTTCGCATCATCGGTCAGCGTGATTTTAGGCAAATGGTATTTCTCGGCCATCTGCATGGCGAAGAGTCTGAACAGCAGCACAATGTCATCGCCACGGTCGCGCAGCGGCGGAATCTGTATGGGAATGGTGTTCAGACGGTAGTAAAGGTCTTCGCGGAAACGTCCCTCACTCACGGCCTTGCGCATATTCACGTTTGTGGCCGCCACGATGCGCACATCGGTCTTGCGTATTTCCTGTCCTCCCACACGGATATACTCGCCCGTTTCCAGCACACGCAACAGGCGGGCCTGCGTGGCAAGCGGCAGTTCGCCAACCTCATCAAGGAATATAGTGCCTTTGTTAGCTGTGCCGAAATAGCCCTCGCTCTCGCCTATGGCACCCGTAAAAGAACCTTTCTCGTGTCCGAACAGCTCGCTGTCTATCGTCCCTTCGGGAATAGAACCGCAGTTTATGGCGAAATACTTCTCACGCTTGCGCGGCGAGTTGTCATGAATGACACGTGGAATCTTCTCCTTTCCTACACCGCTTTCACCGATAATCAGCACGCTGAGGTCGGTCGGCGCGACTTGCAGAGCCACGTCGAGCGCACGGTTCAGGCCATCGCTGTTGCCCACGATGTTATACCGCTGCTTGATGCGTTGTATTTCCGTTGTGTTCATTTAGCAGACAAAATTACGAATTTTATTTCAAACAACCGGTATCCAAGCTCGGAATAAACGCCATAATTTGCAAAAATACTCATTTTTATTAGCTTTTATCATTGCGCTTTCAAAAAATAGAACTATATTTGGAACATTAAAAACAATTATATCAAATTATTATGAACAAGAAACTATCTGTTACAGTTCTCTGCATAAGCTTTTTCGCAATTGCCGCTTGCGGAAGCCATGAGACCACAACTGCTCAATTTACAGTGAAAAACTACAGCGACTCTGTGGCTAAGAAAGTTCAAGACGTTAATGGAGAGTTGAAAATCTCCATCGACTATCCCGAAACGGGCAACGAGGCACTGCTCAACGGCATTCGCGAATGGATTCTCGACCATGCTGACTGCAATCCGACAACCGATATAAACAGTGGCGACTCGATTGTGAGGAACTATATAAAGACACATAAGGAAGAAATGGACAGGTTTACAGCCGCATTTGCCGAGATGGGAAGTGCGCAGGGATACAGCAACGACATCGAAATAAAGAAGACATTTGAGGACGACAAATGGGTAACGTTCAACTATACCTTATATCATTATGAGGGTGGCGCACACGGCATGATGTCTGCATCCGGCACGACGTTCCGCAAAAGCGACGGCAAGGTTTTCGGCTATAATATGCTTGATTTAACCTCGCGTGAGCATATTGCGAAGTTGATAGAGCAGGCTCTTGCCGAGGAAATGGGCTTCGACACTGTGGAAGAACTGAAGAGTGTCCTGTTCCTGCCGGAGGGTGCGGAGACTGTTCCGTTGCCAGAGGCAGACCCTTATCTTGACAAGGACGCTATGGTGTTTGTCTATCAACAGTATGAGATCGGACCTTACGCGATGGGTATGCCAACGGCTCGCATACCGTTGAACAAGCTCGACAAATACTTGTCGGCATCGTTTAAGAGGATGAAATAAAGCACAATTCCATCCTCTTATCCCCCCCATCGGAGGCTTGACACAAAAAAGAGACTGTGCCGCCGCACAGTCTCAACACTTCTCTTTTGATTCAAAGTATTTATATAGAAAGTTCTAAGAAATGACTAACAAACGTTTTCGGCATTATCCGGAAGCGGAAGGGTCTTCTTGCCGTAGCAGATAACCGCCACAAATACTATCATGCTCACCGCCAGCAGTGCGTACATCGGTGTGCCCCCGCCAGTGATTTCAGCGAGTGAAGCATCTACTGGATAGAACTGCCCGAGTATGGTCGACACGATATTATTCGTTGCATGAGCCACGATGCCGGGCCACACTGAGCCTGTACGATAATAGAGCCACGCGAAAACAAGCCCCATGAGAAACGCTCCGCACACCTGCACCGGATTGAAATGTATCAGTCCGAATATCAACGCCGAGAGGAAAATGGCCCACTTCGGCTTCATAATCTTCTGCAATGCGCCCTGTATGGCACCACGGAACAAAAGTTCCTCGGCCATGGGAGCAACCAGACTGATTGCGATGATTGCCCAGAAGTCGGACATCGAAGCCGTAAATTCATTCTTCAGGAAGTCGGGCAACTCCAGACTGTCTGACAACCAAGACAATGGCGACACCATTGCAAGGGCAAGAACTGCGGCTATGACCAATGCCGGCATGATGTCGGACGACCTCATGTGGCCGAACGAGAAGTTGGCATAGCGCAACTTCAACAATACTATTATGGCTACCCGTTGGCGGAATTAATTTAAGTTGATAAATATGAGTAAAAAGTTGTACATGT
>ERZ779852.431-NODE-431-length-46103-cov-6.863642_pt1 | contig 46103 bp, 32 predicted proteins | sample MGYA00511559_ERZ779852 | MGnify/ENA primary metagenome ERZ779852 (study PRJEB29588, sample SAMEA2157977) | human gut metagenome | biome: human gut; feature: human-associated habitat; material: faeces | place: Denmark | collected 2008/2010 ...
GAGTTCCTTATAATAATATAAGAATGAGATATAAAAATCACATTAGTGGAGATAAATGTGAAGTTTTTCGGGCTAAGTTGTTAAAAGATAATCCATTCCCAGTATTTAAAAGTGAAAAATTCTTATCTGAATGTATAATATGGAATAAATTGTCCGAGTCTTATGATATGATTTATGTAAATCAAGCTATTTATGCTTGTGAATATTTAGGTGATGGTTTGTCTCAAAATGTGAGAAAGCTATTTTATAATAATCCTAAAGGTGTTGCAGCTATGGAAAATGGTAAAACTATTAAAATGTTTCCATTTTATACGCGTTTAATTAGTACTTTACAATATATTGCATATAGCTACTTATGCGGTAACAATATCAAACAATCGTACATAGGGTGCCGTAATAAAAAAATGTATTTAATGTTATGGCCATTTGGTAAGTTATTATTTATATATAAGAAACTTAGGATATCATATGGTATATAAAATACGATGTATATATATATACATATATACGATTATTTGTGTCGTTTCTCTAGTCTTATTGTATATACTTGATTTAGAATATAACGCATATATAACTAAATTTGCTTGTTACTCATCTTTTTTTTTAGTGATTTTATATTGCTTGAGGAAATTTCTATTAAAAGACGGGAATTGGTTTGACGCCAATATTTTTTTTATTATTGGGTATCTTATTGTTTTTGTGCAAGTACCCATGAAAATAGTAAATGGTATTAGTGTCACAGAAGTGAAGTTTGGAACTAATTTTATGAATTATGAATATGTTACTTATGGATCTATATTGTCTTTATTGGGATTGGCATCTTATTTGTTAGGAGTTGAGTTAAAATGGCATCCGGAATCAAATTTTATGACGATGCCAGCATCAGGTAATACGATAAAAAAAGGAATCTCCTTTTTCTATTATGTATCAATATCATTGTTGTTTATTTTTATTCTCCAAACAATGGGGGTACATTATGGTGAAAACATTGGCTTCATAGCGCAGTTAATATATAGTTTACTTAATATGTTTTCAATTATATTATTCGCATCTTCTGGATTTTCGGCTATTCACGAATGCAATAGGACAGGGAAGAGGAGTTTGTATAATTATATAATGTTTCAACGTAAATCTGTGCTGATTTATTTCATACTTTTATCAGCCTATTTTGTAAATATGGGAACACGCGCTGCTTTTCTGACATTTTTAATGGCATTTTTTACTCCCTATTTTTGTTTACTCAAGAAATTAAAGTTTAATCTTTTTGTATTGTTCTTAGTTGTAGGGATGGGGCTTGTTGCTTGGTCTGCCGCATTTAGATCTTCAGAAGATTTGTCTTTCTCTGAGAAATTTCAAAACTCATTACTTGTAATTGAAAATATAGAAGCGTTGAGTGAAGATTTTTCAGGTAGTGTATATTTAGCATTAACTTATGAACTGGAAAAATCGTATTTATCCTATAATGAATTGCTTCGAATGACAGACATGACAGGTTTGCAATATGGAACTAGTTGGGGAATTCAAGCTATATCTTCTATTATTCCATTAAGTGGTAATCTAATAAAGTATTTTTGGGATCTTCAAGATGAGAAATTAGTATCTTCATTAGCTTTATCTGAATTAGTTTCTAGAGATTTTGCAGGAAAAGGTATGGGCTCTAGTATTATTGGTGACATATATTACAATTTTGGGACAATAGGAGTACTTGTGTTCATGCTTATATTAGGATATTTTGTTAGCTATATTAGAACGGGGATTCATCTTGAACACAAACCTTTGTTAAAGATAATGTTTTTATCAATCTATTCTTGCATGATATTTAATAATTTCTTGATTTGTAGGAATGAGTATTATTTAGGCTGGACTTTCTATATTCGTACAATTATACTTTTTTTTATATTGGAGTATTTCTTTAGAAGAAGAGAAGAGAATTATGAATAGTGGAATATCCTTATTAAGAATTACTGCTACAATAATGGTTGTAATTATACACGTTGCAGCCTTAGTATTAAATAATTCTATTCGAGATGAATATACATGGATTGTAGCTAATCTTTTAGATTCATTATCTAGACCTGCCGTTCCATTATTCTTAATGATAAGTGGTAGCTTAACTTTGGACCCTTTAAAGTATAAAACAATAAAAACGTTTTATAGTAAGAGAGGGACTCGATTATTGCCTGGAATATTATTTTGGACTTTTATTTATGCAATTATTTCAAATATAGTTTTTTATGGAAAAAATGGATTTATAGATTGGAGTAATTTTTTCTATAAACTATATATAGGGGAAGTTTTTTATCATCTTTGGTATATTTATATGTTTATTGGATTGATTCTTGTAACTCCATTCTTGCATTTCTTAATACGCAAATTAGGTAAGAAAATATTTTATGTGACGATATTTTTTAGCCTCATATCATTAGCCTTATGTTTTTACAGATATGATTATCATCAATCGTTCTTTATATTTAGATCTATTCCATATATTAGTTTTTATTTACTAGGGTATTGCTTAAAGGATTTTCATTTACGAAGGAAATATATTTCTGTAATTATTTTAGCAGTAGCTATTTTTATTACATTTATTGGGAAATATATTACCAGATCTGGATATTGTTATATGTATGAATATTTGAGTTTAAATGTATTTGTTGCATCTGTATCATATTTTTTGCTTATAAAAGATATTGTTATACATAATAAGAACCTTATTATTTCAGCCTCTAATATTTGTATTGGAGTTTATTACATTCATCCAATACTAATTAAGATCATCGAATACTCTTGTCTAAATTACTTATTAACAAACAGTTTCTATTTCTTATCTTGTTTATTAATTATTATTTCATCATCTTTTATCACTGTTTTTTATTTAAGCAAATTGAAGTATATCAACAAAATTATTCAGTAAAATATTATGAAAAAGCTCACAGTTATTATTCCCCACTTATCTTATGGTGGTGCTGAAAAGGTTACATTCAATTTAATACAAAACTTATTGAAACATAAGGATATTGATTTAGAAATTCTCCTTCTCAAATTGGATGCGAATTGTGAACAAGATACCAACGAAAAGTTAAAGCAACTGGGAGAAAATGTGAGGATTTATATTACTAATTCGACTAAAATATCTTACTCTTTAATTTATTTATTCAGATATTTATATGCAAATAGAAATAGGCATATATTAACGGTTCTAAACAGAGTAAATATTGCTGCTTTACTCTGTGGTTTATTTATGAATCTAAAAATCTATATAACAGTACATGATAATTTTAGAAATGAATTACAGTTAAATCCTTCATTAAAAAATAAAATTATAGATATTTGTATCCGCCTACTTTATAGAAGGGCATCTAGGATTATTGCTGTTTCTGATGGTATAAAGCATAGTCTTATTTCTAATTATTCCATTCCCAAATCAAAGATTGTTAGAATATATAATCCTGTTTTGACTGACTTGTATAAAAAAGATGTGAATCCTGTTCAGCATGATTGGATTAAAAACAATGATATTAAAGTAATTCTTGCTGTTGGCTCATTACGTATACAAAAGAACTTTTATTTATTAATTCAATCGTTTAAATTGGTATTATCAAAACGCAATGATGTGCGACTTATTATTTTAGGTGAGGGGCCTCTTAGAGAGAGATTACAATCTTTAATAAAAGATTTAGGTATAGAAAATTACGTGGATTTATATGGTTATGTAAGTAATCCATTATCTTTTATGTACCATTCAGATGTCTTTGTTCTTTCATCTGATACAGAAGCTTTACCAACAGTACTAATTGAAGCGTTATCAGTAGGTATGAAAGTGGTGTCTACAAATTGCTTATATGGACCTAAAGAAATTTTAAAAGACGGTAAATTTGGCAAGTTAACCCCTGTTGGTGATGCCGTTGCTTTAGCAGAAGCTATAGTTGAAGTTTTGTCTGGGAAATGTTTTGCTAAACCTGATTTATCAAAATATTCTCTCAATTTTGCGACAGATAAATATATAGAAACAATATTTGGGAATGAAAAAAATTAATTTATTTACAAGGAGTTATCCATTTGGTAACACAGAGAACTTTTTGATTTCCGAGATAAAGATTGCTCACAAATTGAATTTATCACTTAGAATAGTACCGAATATTTATGAAAAAAACATACGCAATTGTCCTTTTGAAATAGAAAGAGGACTAATGAAATCGTCTTTCTACTTAAATATACGTATTTTTTTAAGTCTTCTCATCTCAAAATGGTTATGGGGGATACCTTTCCAAAAAAAACCTCCTAAATCTTTTTACCACTATTTTTGCGCCATTAAATATTTATATGCAGCATTTCGCGTTAAACATTTTCTGGAATCTTCTAAAGATGTTTTTAGTAAAAATGATATTTACTATTCATATTGGTTCAATTACATTTGTCTAGGATTAGTTTTGGCTAAAATAGATAATGACTATTTCAAGGATATTGAAATTTTTTCTAGAGGACATGGTTATGATGTCTTTACTGAAACACGTGGATTGTATATACCTTATCGTGAGTTAATGCTTTCTAACGTATCGAAAATATTTTCTGTATCTGAAGAAGGTCGAAAATACCTTTGTCAAAATTATCCTCAATACGAATCTAAAATTGATATTTCACGATTAGGAGTTTTTAGCCAAAGGGATAAATTAGGAAAAAGAGAGATGAATAATAGCAAAATTATTGTAGTATCTTGTTCTTCTGTTATTCAATTGAAGAGGGTAAAATTGATATATACATCTTTATGTAATTATTCATTGTATAATGAAAATGTAACAATAGACTGGTATCATTTTGGAAATGGTCCTTTATTTTTTGATCTGCAAAAATATGTGTCTGAGCATAAACAAAAATATATCAATGTGCATCTTTTAGGACAGCAGCCTAATGAAACGGTTATATCTTACTATTTAAAGTTGGTTCCTCATGTTTTTATTAATGTTAGCCTTTCTGAAGGTATTCCTGTATCAATAATGGAAGCAATAAGTTTAGGTATCCCCATTATTGCTACAAATGTAGGTGGGACTAAAGAAATTGTGAATAATGATACAGGCTGTTTATTAGATGTCAATTTTACAATGGATACTTTTAAGAATGCATTAGATTTCATATTATCAGATTCTTCATTACATGAAAGATCTTACTCATTTTTTCAAAAATACTATGATGCTGAAATCAATTATATGGATTTTTATGACAAAATAGGCATTCATGATTGGAATTAAAAGCATGATAAAAATAAAAACAAAGACAGGCACATATATTATCAACATTTTTTGACTATAATTTTTTATTATATTGCAAGTATTTATTGATATATGAATAGATTTGATATTGCTGTAGCTGGAACTGGTTATGTGGGGCTTTCTATTGCCACATTGCTTGCTCAACATCATCATGTAGTAACAGTGGACGTTGTTCCTGAAAAGGTGGAGAAAATCAACAACCGCATCAGCCCAATACAGGATGAGTATATAGAAAAGTATTTAGCGGAGAAACCGCTTGATTTGACAGCAACCTTAGATGGACGTTCTGCTTATAAAGATGCGGATTTTGTCGTAATCGCTGCTCCGACAAATTATGATCCAGTGAAAAACTACTTCGATACCAGTCATGTAGAAGAAGTGATAGATTTGGTATTAGAAGTAAATCCGGATGCGGTGATGGTAATAAAGAGTACCATTCCCGTGGGATATTGTCGTAGTCTGTATGTGAAGTATGCGGAGAAATTCAAGAATACAACTACCTTACAAGGTAAGAAATTTAATCTGCTTTTCTCACCTGAGTTTCTGCGTGAAAGCAAGGCTTTGTATGATAATCTGTATCCAAGCCGTATCATTGTAGGATATCCTAAATTCATAGAAGGAAGAGATGAAGAAAATGCGGCTATCAAAGCCATTGCGGGGGAGCATCTGGAAGAAAAGGCAAAACAATTTGCTGCCTTGTTGCAGGAAGGTGCCATTAAAGAGAATGTGGATACCTTGTTCATGGGACTGAAAGAAGCGGAGGCTGTGAAACTTTTTGCCAATACTTATCTTGCCCTGCGTGTATCTTATTTCAACGAACTGGATACGTATGCAGAGGTAAAGAGATTGGATACACAGGCTATTATTGATGGTATTTGTCTGGATCCTCGTATCGGTACACATTATAACAATCCGTCTTTTGGTTATGGTGGTTATTGTTTGCCGAAAGACACGAAACAGTTGTTGGCCAATTATGCGGATGTTCCCGAAAACTTGATTCATGCCATTGTTGAATCGAATCGTACCCGTAAGGACTTCATTGCAGATCAAGTGTTAAAGAAAGCTGGCTACTACGATTACTATAATCGAGGAGATTTTAATCCCTCTCAGGAAAAACAATGCGTGGTTGGTGTATTTCGTTTGACCATGAAATCTAATAGCGATAATTTCCGTCAGAGTTCTATCCAAGGTGTGATGAAACGTGTGAAGGCGAAAGGGGCAGAAGTAATTATTTACGAGCCTACTTTAGAAAATGGGAGCACTTTCTTTGGATCTAGAGTTGTTAATGATTTGGATGAATTCAAACGGCAGTCAAATGCTATTATTGCCAATAGATATGACAGCTGTTTGGATGATGTTCAGGAAATAGTATATACAAGAGATATTTTTAGAAGAGATTAAAGCTATTATAATAATCTCAATAAGTTTTTTTATAATCAGATATAATGATACATGTGTATGATTAGGGGATATTTGATATGACTATGACGGATTTAGGTTTGGTATCTATTATTACTCCCACATGGAATTGTGCTCAATTTATTGGCGAAACCATAAAATCAGTTCAGGCACAGACATATACGAATTGGGAGATGATTATTTCAGATGATTGTAGTACAGATAACACAAAAGTAGTAATCGATCCTTTTTTACAGGAAGATAGTCGCATTAAGTATATTTGTAATGATAAAAATTCTGGAGCAGCTATTACTCGTAATAATGCATTGAAAATAGCTCGTGGTAGATGGATTGCTTTTTTAGATAGTGATGATTTATGGAAACCTGGTAAATTAGAAAAACAGCTTTCTTTTATGCACAATCACTCCTTGTGTTTTTCCTATACGAATTATATTGAGATAGATGAAAACTCTAAGGAATTAGGGGTAAAAGTGACAGGTCCTAAAAAAATTAATTGTTGGGGTATGTATGCTTATTGCTGGCCAGGATGTTTGACTGTAATATATGATGCTTCCATTATAGGATTAATTCAAATTGAAGATATTAAGAAGAATAATGATTATGCCATGTGGCTGAAAGTTATTCGTAAAGCCAGGTCATGCCATTTATTAAATGAAACTTTAGCTTTCTATCGGAAACGTGTAGGTTCTATAAGTAATCATAGCTATATGTCATTAATTATATGGCATTATAATTTATTTAGAGAAGCTGAGCATAGATCTGTAATAACATCCATATTTTGTGTATTCGTTAATTTATGTGCAGGTGTACTGAAGAAATTATTATTCGTCAAGAATTATAACACGCTATAAAAATAGACTATCGATCTTTACTATATCATGTTGCAAATCAAATATCAATTAATATGTTATTAAAATTCCTATTTGACCGTATAATTTCCTTTATCGGCCTATTAATTCTCTGGCCACTACTATTAATTATTGCTATCCTAATAAAAATAAAAATGCCAGGAGGCCCGGCTTTCTTCGTTCAAAAGCGCGTAGGACGCAATGGAAAGTTATTTACAATGTATAAATTTCGGTCAATGACCGTTCATCATTCCGGTAGTTCTATATCGGTGAAAGGTGAAAGCCGTATCACTCCTTTCGGAGCAAAATTAAGGAAATATAAGCTGGATGAATTGCCCGAGCTTTGGAACGTGCTTATCGGCGATATGAGTTTTGTAGGTCCACGTCCGGATGTTCCCGGTTATGCGGATGCCTTAACGGGAGATGACAGGGAGGTATTAAAACTTCGTCCTGGAATAACAGGACCTGCATCATTGAAATATCGGAATGAAGAAGAACTCCTGGCACAACAGGCTGATCCTATCCGATACAATGACGAAGTGATCTTTCCTGATAAAGTACGGATTAACCGTTATTATCTACACCACTATTCGTTTATCAAAGATATTCAAATGATAATCTGTACTGTTCTTGGGAAACGAATGATGTATAATGGAGAATTGATATAAAAAATATATTAGTTATGAATCAGAAACGTATTTACCTTTGTCTGGCTCACATGAGCGGCAATGAAATGAAGTATATCCAGGAGGCTTTCGACACGAACTGGGTGGTACCTCTGGGACCGAACGTTAACGGATTTGAAGCGGACTTGAAGGCGTTTGCCGGAGAGAACAAGGAGGTGGTAGCACTCTCGGCCGGTACGGCGGCAGTGCACCTGGCTCTGCTGGCTTGTGGTGTAGGACCGGGAGACGAGGTGCTGGTACAGACGTTTACGTTCTGCGCATCGTCGCACCCGGTGACATACCTGGGAGCTACGCCGGTATTCGTGGACTCGGAAGCGGACACATGGAACATGGACCCGCAACTGCTGGAAACGGCCATCAAAGACCGTATGGAGAAGACGGGACGGAAGCCAAAGGCTATCGTGCCGGTGTATCTCTACGGTATGCCTGCGAAGATTGACGAGATCATGGCGGTGGCGGAGAAATATGATATCCCCGTCATCGAAGATGCTGCGGAAGGACTGGGAAGCCGCTACAACGGAAGGGTATGCGGTACGTTCGGTCGATACGGGGTACTGTCGTTCAACGGGAACAAGATGATCACGACTTCGGGAGGCGGAGCGCTGATCTGTCCGGACGAGGCAGCCAAGCAGAAAATCATGTTTTACGCCACACAGGCCCGCGAGTCGTATCCGTACTACCAGCATGAGGAGATAGGCTATAACTACCGCATGAGCAACATCTGTGCGGGCATAGGACGCGGACAGATGACGGTGCTGAACGAGCACATCGCCCACCACCAGCACATCGCCAAGCTATATAAGGAACTGCTGGCTGACGTGAAGGGCATCACATTGCACGAAAATCCGTCACCTCGCTACGACAGCAACTATTGGCTGAACACAATTCTGCTGGACGAGGACTTGAAGGTGAAAGGAGAAGAACGGGCGTATGCGGCAGCCATACAGGGAGCCGTAGGAGGCGCGGCAGGCGTGACACACGAGGCAAAAACACTGCATACGGACTGCGAACCGAACCGCAACGTGGAAGCCATGCGCATGGCACTGGACGAAGCAGGCATTGAAAGCCGTCCGCTATGGAAGCCGATGCACAAGCAACCGGTGTATCGGAACAATCCGTGCTACGTGAACGGGGTGAGCGAAGCGCTGTTCAAGCGGGGATTGTGCCTACCCAGCGGACCCTGTGTGACGGACGAAGACGTGCGCTACATTGTAGAGCAGATGAAGGCTTGCCTGCAATAAAAAGGAAAAAAGAACTAAACTAAGAAACTATAACATGAAAAAATTTGTCAGAAGGTATTTATCGGTCAATGTATTGCCCATCTGGATGATACTGGCCATGGACGTGGTGATGATAGGACTCTCCCTCCTACTGGCATACGCGCTGCGATATGACTTCAGCAGCCGGGTGCTGGACTCAGCCACGATGTGGAGAACCATGGGGCTAACGATGGTGGTGAGCCTGTTGTTCTTCAAGATGTTCCGCACGTATTCGAGCGTATTGAGACTGTCGTCGTTCGTGGATATCGCACGAATCTTTGTGGCCTTGTTCGTGTCGTACACGGCAGTGGCTCTGGCATGTATGGTGGCTCCGCTGGTAACAGATATCAGACTGGCTCCGGTGAACGTAATACTGATGGCGTTCATCATCAACTTTGCCCTGATGGCCAGCTCGAGGGTGATCGTGAAAATGATGTTTGAAACAATAAAGGCGGGAGGCTCGTCGCAGACAAACATCTTCATCTACGGCGCCAAGGAAGCCGGTGTGAACATAGCGAAATCGCTGAGGGTGTCAATGAGAGAACGATACCGGCTGAGAGGATTCATCGCTGACGAACCGGACCTGTATGACAAGTTGATCATGGGGGTACGGGTATTCCCGAACGACGAAAACCTGTTTGACATCCTGGCACAGAAGGGAGTGAAGACGGTTATCGTTTCGCCCGCCAAACGGAACGAACTGAAAAAGGAGGAGAACCTGGACCGCTTCCTGAAACATAACATCAAGCTACTGACAGCCCCACCCCTGAGCGAATGGAACCAACGGGGACTGGAAAGCGGGGACATCAAGGAAATACAGATAGAGGACCTGCTGCAAAGAGACCCGATACAGATAGACATACGGAAGGTGGCTTCGCACCTGGAAGGGAAACGGGTGATGATAACGGGAGCGGCAGGATCGATAGGCAGCGAAATCATGCGACAGGTGGCTACGTTCAACCCGTACAAGCTGATACTGGTGGACCAGGCAGAAACACCGCTGCACGACATCCGGCTGGAACTGATGGACAAATGGCGTAACCTGGACGCGGAAACCATCGTGGCGGACATCGCCAACCAGACACGTATGGAGGCTATCTTCAAGGAATTCAGACCGCAATACATCTTCCACGCAGCGGCGTACAAGCACGTGCCGATGATGGAGGACAACGTATCGGAATCTATCCAGACAAACGTGGCAGGAACGCGCATCCTGGCGGATCTGGCAGTGAAATATAAGGCGGAGAAGTTTGTGATGATCTCGACGGACAAGGCGGTGAACCCGACAAACGTGATGGGATGTTCGAAACGTATCTGCGAAATCTACGTGCAGAGTCTGGCGAAGAAACTGCAGAAGGAAGGGGGACACGTGACACAGTTTATCACGACACGCTTCGGAAACGTGCTGGGATCGAACGGATCGGTGATTCCACGATTCAAGGAGCAGATCAGACGCGGGGGGCCGGTGACAGTGACACATCCGGAGATAATCCGCTACTTCATGACCATCCCCGAAGCCTGCCGGCTGGTACTGGAAGCGGGAAGTATGGGCAACGGCGGAGAAATCTACATCTTCGACATGGGCAAACCGGTGAAGATTGTGGACCTGGCCAAACGCATGATCAGCCTTTCGGGACGTACGGACGTGAAGATTGAGTTCACGGGCCTGCGCCACGGAGAGAAGCTGTACGAGGAACTGCTGAACGTGAAGGAGCTGACGAAGCCTACCTATCACGAGAAAATCATGATAGCGACGGTGAGAGAATATGACTACGACGAGGTGAAAGACCGCATACAGCACCTGATAGACGTGAGCTACTCGTACGACCAGATGAAAATCGTAGCGGCCATGAAAGACCTGGTACCGGAATTTATCAGCAAGAATTCTTGCTTCGAGGCACTGGACAAGAAAGAAGAATAAAATTCAAGTTATGAAAACAGGGAACTCCCGGCAGACTGTAAAAGGTTTGTTGGGAGTTTCTATTTTCGGGAGAAGCCGAAAAGGTCATGAAGGGTAAAACGCAGAAAAGCAAGATTTCACTTTTATATTTCTCCCATTCTTCGTATATTTGTTCTCAGAATAACCAGTCGGAGAAAATTATGGAGAAAGTGACAACAATAGCATCGTATATTTATCAGCGATACCAACAGGACTACGGCAAACGCATGGATGAGATGAAGTTGCACAAACTTCTGTATTTTGTCCAGCGGGAAGCGATTATACAAACGGATGAACCGATGTTCAAGGAACAGTTTGAGGCGTGGAAATATGGACCTGTAATGGTAGAGATAAGACGTATGTATAAAGATGGTTGCCTTACAGAGAAATTACCCCAAACATACATTGAAAAATACAAAAGCGTCTTTGACATGGTATTCTCTACTTATGCACAAAAGGATTCATGGAGTCTGAGCAGCATCACGCATGGAGAATACAGCTGGGGACAGGCGCGAAAAGGTATCCACGAAGACGAGAACTGCGACAAACTGATTGACACTGATGATATCAGAAAGGATGCGGAAAGAGTAAAAATCCGTAGGTTCCTCTACAAAAAGCTCAATTGTCCAACTGTATAACGGATATGAAAATAACCGAGCAACAAAAAGAAGCCATCTTCTCGCTCACGTGTGAACGCTTGTCCACTAACGAGGATAATTTACGTTGCGTAGTAGATTTTTCCAATCGTAATGAAAATCTGGTACGCACACTTCAAAACGAAGCATTCGAAGAAGATGAGAAAGGGAATATTGCATATTATGTAATCAAGCATCCAAACGGGAATATACTCTTCTACTTTTCACTAAAATGCGGTTCGCTTTATGAAAGTATCAGAGGAATGGACTCGCTGCAAAAAGCTCGCGAACTTTACAATTCAGTGATCGAACTAAAAGATGATCCAGAGCTAAGCGACAGTGACAAAATTCTGTTCGACTCAATCATTGAACGGATCAGGACAGGCAAAGGATTGATAAAAAACGAACTAGCACAAATATCCTACACGAAGAAAAACCAAATCATAAAAGAACTGGAACATCAGTCTGAAGATGACTTGAAAAGAGTAGGTAAAACATTTGCAGGAGTAGAAATCGTACACTTCTGTGCCAACGAAAATCATCGAAATGATTGGAGTAGCCTCAAGACTGATCAAAAAATGGGAGTCGTAATATTTTGGAGTTTTATTGTACCCAAAATACAAGAAGTGATAAAACACATCGGATGTGAATATATATACCTTTTTGCCGCGGATACGACTCCTGACGAAAATCTAGTCAACTACTACAAAGCTTTTCTGGGATTCGAGAATACGAATGATTATGGAACTACTATATCATTATATGACTATGGATGCAAATTCATGTATCAAAAGACTGAATTCCTAACGAAAAAACAAATGGATTTCTTCGATAATTTCAACCGTGACGAAGATGCTGTGTAAAACAAGCTCTATCAGAAAAACCTCACAGTCAACTTAAAAACGGTTTTCCTTATGTATTTACTTTAAATCGTAATTTGGCATGAATCTGAAAAAAATGATTGCCGTATGTGCGGCACTGGCAGTGACGGTGGTGACGGCATCGGCACGAGACAAGAAACAACCAACGGGAATGGAAGACAGACAGGTGTGGGTGAACACACTGGTGAAAATAGCGGATCCGGTACTGAGCAACCTGGCGAACAATACGCTGCGGGAAAACATGCCGCAGGAGTCGCTGGACACGAAGAGGGTACACCGATTTTCGCACCTGGAAGCGGTGGGACGCACGCTGTGTGGCATAGCGCCCTGGCTGGAGCTGGGAGCGGACGAGACGGAGGAAGGAAAGCTGCGCGGCAAATACATAGAAATGACACGAAAGGGACTGGCCAACGCGGTGAATCCAGATTCGCCTGACTACCTGGACTTCGGCACGCCTTCGCAACCGCTGGTGGACGCGGCGTTTCTGGCTCAGGGACTGCTGCGCGCACCGAAACAGCTATGGGGAGGCCTGGACGAGAAGACACGCGAACGCATGATCACGGAGCTGAAACGCTCGCGCAGCATCAAGGCTTTTGAGAACAACTGGCTGCTGTTTGCCTCGATGGTGGAGGCGGCTCTGCTGGAGTTTACCGGCGAATGTGACCTGGACCGGCTGACGTATGGCGTATTCCGCTTCCGCGACGACTGGTATAAGGGGGACGGAGTATATGGAGACGGACCCAGCTATCATGCGGACTATTACAACAGCTTCGTGATTCATCCGATGCTGACGGATGTGCTGAAGGTGATGAAGAAGCATGGGCTGGCGGGATCGGACTTCCTGTCCAAACAGCTGAAACGCCAGGCACGCTATGCGGAACAGCTGGAACGCATGATCTCACCGGAGGGGGCGTATCCGGCAGTGGGACGCTCTATCACGTACCGCGTGGGGGCTTTTCATGCGCTGGCACACGCGGCACTGCTACACGAGCTTCCGAAGACGGTGGCTCCGGCTCAGGTGCGCTGCGGACTGACGGCTGTCATCGCCCGACAGTTTGCCGCTCCACGGACGTTCGACGAGAAGGGATGGCTGCGCATAGGCTTTGCAGGAAGCCAGATCAACATGTCGGAGACGTATATCAACACGGGAAGCGTGTATCTCTGTACGTTCGGCTTCCTGGCTCTGGGACTGCCGGCAACGGATCCGTTCTGGACGGAGCCTTTCACTCCCTGGACGGGCCTGAAGGCATGGAACGGCGAGGACGTGATGGCAGACCATGCGATCGGTGACTGACAGAGGTTCGGCAAAAATGTGTATCTTTGTATTCAAGAAGGAAAAACAACAATGAAAGATATGAAAGACTATAGAATAGCCGTGGCCGGAACAGGCTACGTGGGACTGTCGATCGCAACGCTGCTGGCACAGCATCACCAGGTGAAGGCGGTGGACGTGATTCCGGAAAAGGTGGAGAAGATAAACAAACGGATCAGCCCGATACAGGACGAGTATATCGAGAAGTATCTGGCGGAAAAGGAACTGAACCTGACGGCTACGCTGGACGGACGTGAGGCTTACCGGGACGCGGACTTTGTGGTGATAGCGGCTCCGACGAACTATGACCCGGTGAAGAACTACTTCGACACAAGCCACGTGGAAGAGGTGATAGACCTGGTGCTGGAGGTGAACCCGGACGCGACGATGGTGATCAAGAGTACGATTCCGGTGGGATACTGCCGAAGCCTGTACGTGAAATATGCACGGGTGTTCAAGAACTCCCCTGCCCTACAGGGAAAGACGTTCAACCTGCTGTTCTCGCCGGAATTCCTCAGGGAGAGCAAGGCACTGTATGACAACCTGTATCCGAGCCGGATCATCGTGGGCTATCCGAAGCTGATCGAGGGACTGGACGAGGAGAACGAGGCCATCCGCACCATTGCCGGCAAGAACCTGGAGGAGAAGGCACGGGAGTTTGCGGCCCTGCTGCAGGAAGGTGCCATCAAGGAGAACGTGGACACGCTGTTCATGGGCCTGAAGGAGGCGGAGGCGGTGAAGCTGTTCGCCAACACGTACCTGGCCCTGCGCGTGAGCTACTTCAACGAGCTGGACACGTATGCGGAGGTGAAGGGACTGGACACGAAGGCCATCATCGACGGCATCTGCCTGGATCCACGCATCGGAACGCACTACAACAACCCAAGCTTCGGCTACGGGGGATACTGCCTGCCGAAGGACACGAAGCAACTGCTGGCCAACTATCGGGACGTGCCGGAGAACCTGATACACGCCATCGTGGAGAGCAACCGGACGAGAAAGGACTTCATCGCGGACCAGGTGCTGCACAAGGCGGGGTATTACGACTACTACAACCGGGGGGACTATAACCCGGCGGAGGAACGGACGTGTACGATCGGGGTGTACCGACTGACCATGAAATCGAACAGCGACAACTTCCGGCAAAGCTCGATCCAGGGGGTGATGAAGCGCATCAAGGCGAAGGGAGCGACGGCGATCATCTACGAACCGACGCTGGAGAACGGGACGACGTTCTTCGGATCGGTGGTGGTGAACGATCTGGAAGCCTTCAAACGGCAATCGAACGCCATCATTGCGAACCGCTACGATGCATGTCTGGACGACGTGAGAGGAAAGGTGTATACGAGGGACCTGTTTAATAGGGACTGAGTATATGGAGCTACTGGTCTACAAAGCATCGGCAGGGTCGGGAAAGACGTTTACACTGGCCGTAGAATATATCAAGCACCTGATTGAGAATCCCAGGGCGTACCGGCAGATTCTGGCGGTGACCTTCACGAACAAGGCTACGGCGGAGATGAAGGAACGCATCGTGCAGCAGCTGTACGGCATCTGGAAGGGAGACCGGGACTCGGAAGCGTACCTGAATCGCATCCGGGAGGACCTGAAGGAAGACATGGACACGGAGGAGCTGAGGAAAAGGGCCGGCATGGCCCTGCAGTACATGCTGCATGACTACAGCCGCTTCCGGGTGGAGACGATCGACTCGTTCTTCCAGTCGGTGATGAGAAACCTGGCAAGGGAACTGGAACTGACTCCCAACCTGAACATCGAACTGAACAACACGGAGGTGCTGGACGAAGCGGTAGACAGCCTGATAGAGAAACTGACGCCGGACGCTCCGGTCATGGGTTGGCTGCTGGACTACATCAACGAACGCATCGCAGACGACAAGCGATGGAACGTATCGGACGAAATAAAGAGCTTCGGACGGAACATCTTCGATGAAAGCTACCTAGAGAAAGGCGGACTGCTGAGGGAATGCCTGAAGGAACCGCAGCTGATGAAGCTGTACAAGGAGGCGCTGAAGGAGCTGGAAACGGAAGCGCTGGAGCAGATGAAGGCTTTCAACGACCAGTTTGAAGGAGAGCTGGAGGGATACGGACTGGCTCCGGAGGACCTGAAGAACGGCTCGAGAGGCATCGGGAGCTACTTCCGCAAACTGAGGGACGGACGACTGAGCGACAAGGACGTGGTGAACGCAACGCTACAGGGATGTCTGGCCAACGCGGACAACTGGAGCACGAAGTCGTCGAAGCAACGGAAAGAAATCACGGCACTGGCGGAACGCAGCCTGATGCCGCTGCTGCAGGAAGCGGAACGCATGAGGCCGCAACGGTGCCGGACGGTGAACAGCTGCCGCCTGACACGCCAGCACCTGAACAAACTGCAACTGCTGAACCACATAGACGAGGAAGTGAAGACGCTGAACAGGGAGCAGAACCGCTTCCTGCTGTCGGACACGAACGCCCTGCTGCATCGGCTGGTGAGGGAGGGAGACTCGTCGTTCGTCTTCGAAAAGATAGGAGCCAGCATCCGGAATGTGATGATCGACGAATTCCAGGACACGAGCCGGATGCAATGGGACAACTTCCGCCTGCTGTTGCTGGAAGGACTGGCCCAGGGGGAAGACAGCCTCATCGTGGGCGACGTGAAACAGTCGATCTACCGCTGGCGAAACGGTGATTGGAGAATCCTGAACGGACTGAAGAAAAGCCTGGGACACTTCCCCATCCGACTGGAGACTCTGAAAGTGAACCGACGAAGCAAGGCAAACGTGACGGACTTCAACAACCGGGTATTCAGAGAGGTGGTGGACTACCTGAACAGCCTGCACCTGGCTGAACTGAAAACGGAATGCAGGGAGCTGAAGGAAGCGTACGAGGACGTGGAACAGGAGTCGGCCAAGGAGAAGGCACGGGGATACGTGCGGGTGGAATTCCTGGAACCGGACGAGGAAAGGGACTACACGGAAGCTACCTTGCAGGCGCTGGGCGAAGCGGTGGAGGAACTGCTGGCCGAAGGTATGAAACTGAACGACATGGCTATCCTGGTGCGCAAGAACAAAAACATTGCACCGATTGCAGACTACTTCGACCGGGAGCTGAAGGTGCCGGTCGTATCGGACGAGGCATTCCGGCTGGACGCCTCGCAAGCGGTGTGCATGCTGGTGGACGCCCTGCGCTATCTGTCGGACGCAACGGACGGGGTGGCACTGGCTTCGCTGGTGATGAACTACCGTACGGGGGTGAAGGAGCAGGAAGGAAATACGGACAATCTACTGGCCGGAGACATGGAAAAACTGCTGCCGGAAGGACTGACCACACGGCGGGAGGAACTGAGGCTGATGCCTCTGTACGAACTGCTGGAAGAGCTGTTCGGCCTGCTGGAAGTGAAACGGCTGGAGAAGCAGGACGCTTATCTCTTTGCCTTCTTCGACGCGGTAACGGACTACCTGCAGAACCACTCGTCGGACCTGGACGGATTTCTGCACTACTGGGACGAGAAACTGTGCATGAAGACCATCCCGAGCGGAGAGCTGGAAGGCATCCGCATCTTGTCTATCCACAAGTCGAAAGGACTGGAATTCCACACGGTGCTGATCCCCTTCTGCGACTGGAAAACGGAAAACGAGACGAACAACCAGCTGGTGTGGTGCTCGCCGAAAGAGAAGCCCTACAACGGACTGGGACTGGTACCGGTGAACTATTCGCCCCTGATGGCAGAATCGGTGTATCGGGAAGATTACCTGGAAGAGCGGCTGCAGCTGTGGGTGGACAACCTGAACCTGCTGTACGTGGCCTTTACGCGTGCGGGAAAGAACCTGCTGGTGTGGAGCCGGAAGGGACAACGGGGAACCATGGCGGAACTGCTGGGCTATGCCCTACCCCGCCTGGCCGAAGGAGGACACGGCACATGGGACGAAGAGGACGGACGGTATGAACGGGGAACCTTGTGTGCCTCGGAAGAAAAAGAAGAAAAACAGACTGCTAACCGGCTGGCACAAAAAGCTACGAAAAGGCCGGTAGCCATGGAAAGCCTGAAACACGAAATAGAGTTCAGGCAGTCCAACCGTTCGGCAGACTTCATAGCGGGCGTGGACGAAGAGGAGTCGGAACAGCGCTTCATCAACCGCGGACGACTGCTGCACACGCTGTTCTCGGCCATACGGACGGAAGCGGACATCGAGGATGCCATCAGCAGGCTGGTGTTCGAAGGCGTAATAGGACGGCAGGAAACGGAAGACGAAATCAGGGAACTGACGAAACAGGCTTTCGAACTGCCACAGGTGAAGGAATGGTACGACGGGACATGGAGGCTGTTCAACGAATGTGACATCATCTGGAAGGAAAACGGGGAGCTGAGGACCCGACGTCCGGACCGCGTGATGATGAAAGACGGACGGATGGTGGTGGTGGACTTCAAATTCGGAAAGCCCAGCAAGAAATACAACCGTCAGGTGAAAGACTACATGCAGCTGCTGACGCGCATGGGATATGACCCGAAACAGATGGAAGGCTATCTGTGGTATGTGACGGAAGGAAGGACAGAGAAGGTGTGAGGTATTAATTCTCAATTTTCCATTTTCAATTATCAATTCATATTATGGAAACATTTCTGCAACTGGTTGCACAGGACCTATATAAGAAAACAGGAAACGACTTGAGCCGGACGGTGGTCGTCTTCCCGAACAAAAGAGCAAGCCTGTTCTTCAACGAACAGCTGGCCGCACAAAGCGACCGTCCGCTGTGGTCGCCAACCTACGTGAGCATCAGCGACCTGTTCCGCCAACTGTCACCCTGGAAAGCGGGAGATCCCATCCGGCTGGTGTGTGAACTCTACCGGGTGTTCCGCGAAGAAACGAAAAGCGAAGAGACACTGGACGACTTCTACTTCTGGGGGGAACTGCTGATCAGTGACTTTGACGACGTAGACAAGAACCTGGTGGACGCAGACCGACTCTTCGGCAACCTGCAGGATCTGAAGAACATCATGGACATCCCCGACTACCTGAGCCAGGAACAGGAGGAGGCAATACAGGAATTCTTCCGGAACTTCTCCATCGAGAAGCGGACGGAACTGAAAGAGAAATTCATCAGCCTGTGGGACAAGCTGGGAGACATCTACCGGCACTACCGCAAACGGCTGGCGGAGCTGGGCATTGCCTACGAGGGCATGATGTACCGCCAGGTGATGGAGGAACTGAACACGCAACGGCTGGACTACGACCGCTATGTGTTCGTAGGCTTCAACGTACTGAACCGGGTGGAACAGGCGTTCTTCCTGCGCCTGCAAGAGGCTGGAAAGGCCTGGTTCTACTGGGACTACGACGTGTTCTACACCCGACGTCCGTCCGAAGCCAATCCGCCCTACAAGCACGAAGCCGGCGAGTTTATCCTGCGCAACCTGAAACTGTTTCCGAACCAGCTGCCGGAAAGCTGTCTGGACGTAATGAGCCGGCCCAAGCAGATCCGTTTCCTCTCGGCACCTACGGAAAACGCACAGGCACGCTTCTTGCCCCAATGGATGAAGGGACTGGAACTGCCGGAGGGAGCACAACAGAAGGAGAATGCCGTGGTGCTGTGCAACGAGGCTATGCTTGTGCCCGTGCTTCACACCCTGCCCGAAGAGGTGAAGGACGTGAACATCACCATGGGTTTCCCCCTGGCACAGACACCGGTGTACAGCTACATCAACGCCCTGACAGAACTCCAGACCGACGGTTACCGGGCAGACAGCGGACGCTACGTCTACGAAGCGGTGATAGCGGTACTGAAGCATCCGTACGTCAGACAGTTGTCGGCCGAAGCTGAAAAGCTGGAACGGAGACTGACAAAAGACAACCGCTTCTATCCCCTGCCCTCGGAACTGAAGGCAGACGCGTTCCTGGAACAGGTGTTCACTCCGCAGAACGGACAGAAAGCCCTCTGTAGCTGGCTGACGGAACGGATCAAAGACGTATCGGTCCTGTATCGGAACGAGCCGGAGGAGGAAGGAAAAGACATCTTCGGACAACTGTACCGGGAATCACTCTTCAAAAGCTATACCCTCGTGAATCGCCTGCTGAATCTGCTGGAGACGGGTGAGCTGAAAGGAGTGCGGACAGGTACCCTGAAACGGCTGATGAACCGCCTGCTGACAGCAGCCAACATTCCCTTCCACGGCGAACCGGCTATCGGCATGCAGGTGATGGGCGTACTGGAAACGAGAAACCTGGACTTTAAAAACCTGATTGTGCTGTCGCTCAACGAAGGACAACTGCCCAAGGCGGGAGGCGAATCGTCGTTCATCCCCTACAACCTGCGCAAGGCATTCGGCATGACAACCATCGAACACAAGAATGCCGTGTATGCCTATTACTTCTACCGCCTGATGCAACGGGCGGAGAACGTGACGCTGATGTACAACACATCGACCGACGGACTGAACCGGGGAGAGATGTCGCGCTTCATGCTGCAGTTTCTGGTGGAATGGCCGCATGAAATCCGACGGGAGTATCTGGAAGCAGGGCAATCGCCCCAGGCAGAACGGACGATCCGTGTGGAAAAGACCGAAGAAATGGTGGAACGGATGTGTCAACGGTACAACGTGGAAAAGCATCCGAAAGCTTTCTTCTCGCCCTCGGCACTGAATACGTACCTGGACTGCCGGCTGCGCTTCTACTACCGTTATGTAGCAGGGCTGAAACTGCCCGAAGAGGTAACGGCGGAGATAGACTCGGCCCTGTTCGGCACCATCTTCCACCGTTCGGCAGAACTGGTGTACACCGAACTGACGGAACACGGAAAGGAAATCCGCAAAGAAGACCTGGAACGGCTGCTGAAGAATGAAGTGAAACTACAGGGATACGTGGACCGGGCATTCAAGGAAGAATTCTTCCACGTACCGGAAGAGGAACAACCGGAATACAACGGTACGCAACTGATACACGCACGGGTGATTGCCTCGTACCTGCGGCAGTTGCTGCGCAACGACCTGAACTATGCCCCCTTCAGCATGGAAGGTATGGAACAGGAGGTGAAAGAGGTAATGGAAATAGACACACCAGCCGGAAAACTGAAGATACAGATCGGTGGAACCATCGACCGCATGGACAGCAAGGACGACACCCTGCGCATCGTGGACTACAAGACGGGAGGAGCGCCCAAGACACCGGAAAACATCGCCCAACTGTTCACTCCGGCAGAGGGAAGACCCAACTACATTTTCCAGACATTCCTGTATGCAGCCATCCTTTGCCGCAAACAGGCGAAGAAAGTGGCTCCTGCCCTGCTCTACATCCACCGGGCTGCGCAGGACACTTACTCACCGGTCATCGAAATGGGAGCGGCACGCCAACCGAAACAGCCCGTGAACAACTTCAGCTTCTACGAAGATGAATTCCGCGAAAGGCTTCAGCAACTACTGGAAGAAATATTCAGCCTGCATACGCCATTCGATCAGACAGAACAGACACGGCAGTGTGAATACTGTGACTTCAGGCGTCTGTGCAGGCGATAAAGAACGTCAATCTTCCGAGAAATTGTAGTCGGCCATGCTGGCCTGTTCCTCGGTTTCGATCTTACCGGGAATGCTGAAATCCTTGTCGGCAAAGAGAGCTGCAAGACCGGAAATCTGCTTCAGGCGGAGCACTTCGTCGCGGTCCATACCGATGTTCTTCATAATCCATGCATCCGTCATGCCGATACGGTCGAGCTCGGCCACAATATCGGACATCAGTTCGATGTTGTGGGTACCACGGGCACGATTGTGGCGGATGGTGGAAGCCATTCGGTTGGACATATCCTTGTCGATGACTACCACGGGAAGCAAGCCCTTCTCGCGCTCATAAATGCGCTTGGACGTCTTCAGTACCTGATAGCGGTGGAAACCGTCCACGATGATGTAAACGTCCCGTTCGGAGTCATAATAGCACACACAGGGCATGGTAAATCCGTCTTCCCAAATAGAAAGTTCGAGCAGCTTCATCTCAGGCGGAGCCACGACGTTGGGATTGTAATTGTTGGCCTCCACTTTCTCTACCGGAACGGCCTTGACGGCATAGACAGGACTCATATATTCGTCACTCATAGCATCATATTTTTAAATTCTTCCATTATTTTGTCTCTCTTGTAAGCATCTTCCTTGTTGATGGAAAAACCCATGTATTTGCAGATATGATCATTCTTGAGTATGCAGATGCATACCCGCTTGTAGGTAGGAATCTCACGGAACTCACGGATGTTGATATCGTCCAGATACTCCATGCGAACCGGCTTTTTCCGAGTCTTGTAATTGGACTTTCCTCCCACCTCGATGGGGATATTCAGATCGCGGAGTTTCTGGATGGTTTCATCGCTCAGGCAACCTCCTTTCTTCCTCCAGAACTCGATGCTGACCGTCAGCTTGTTCAGGTAATTGCGGCGGGTAGGCTCGGGAAGCGTGGAAAGCAGGAACTGCATGTACGACTTCCAGGTATGTCCTTTCGGAAGATTGACCTTATGACCTGTACCCATGGCCCGTGTGTTGCCGTAGATGCCAGCAAATTGCACACCGTTCACGCGACAGATCATCTTGCCCCATGTATTGGGATCGATGACCTGATAGAGCCTGAGGCTTTCCTGCGCTTCACCCAGGAAAGGACTGGCCACACGCTGGCGTTCGATGTTGATTCCGGCCTTATAATAAAGGTCGTAAAGCTTGTTGTAGTCGAAACCAAATTTTCCGTTAGCTACCCAGATATCGGTCGTCTTCCAGTCGAAAATGGGATAGGCATTGAAGATATCGATGCCGATCTTGGAAGTCCAGCGATAAGTGTGGTACATCTGATACTTGCGGGCCAGGTGAATGCAACGCCAACGGCTGAAACTTTCCTGTGTGCGAATGCCGATCATGTAACAGGAACGCGTAGCCTTTTTCCGCTCATGAAGCCATTGGGCAAAGTGCATCTGAAACTCATAGTCCCACATATTCTCATTATAGAATTCGAAATCTTCCTTGTTATAGCAGCCGGGAGGCTTCTGACGCACCCACAAATCTTTCATTTCATCGTCCCAGGGACGCCAGAAAGCCTGATACATAGACGTACAGGTGGAAACCTTGACAGGGACACAGATGCGGTAAACATCCAGAATGTCCTTGTTGGCCTCCAGCATGCGATTCACATAATCGATGGTTACCGAATACTGAATCTCGTAGTCGATATGGAATACACAGAGCTTTCGCTTCAGATTGTTCCGACGAATATAGTCGATACAAAGGTTGAGCAAGACACCACTGTCCTTTCCACCCGAAAACGACACACAGACGTTGTCAAAATCCTCAAAGACAATCTTCAAGCGTTCTTGTGCCAATTCATATACGTTTTTTCCACATGTACTACTTCCCATACTCCCTCCGTGTTATCCGTTCTTTACCATTTTCACATAGCGCTTCCACACATTCACTTCCTCGAATCCCAATCGACGAAAGACATCCCGATCCTCCAGAAAACTGATGGCCATCAACGTGCGCCTCTCTTTTGCCGCAACAGCCATGATCCTTTGCAACAAAGCTTCCAACACCGTTTCGTCACGTCCCTTGATATAGTAATTGTTCATAATCCAACCGCTCTTCCGACGCTCTACCGGAATAAAGCCGACCACTTCTTCCCCATTCACAGCGACAAACCAACGGTAAGCCTGAGTGGTGCGGAAAGGGGAATTATAGTTTTGCTTCAAGACAGCAGGATCCATTACCAAAGGACCGACACATGGATACAGTGCTGCATCCAGTCCTTCAAATTCCAATATCTTATCCATAAAAAGCTTTTGATATACTCCTAAACGAGAAAATGCTTATCTACGAGGCTAAGGTAGGATTTTTTCATCCATTTCCCAAAAAATCATATAAAAATAAGCCAATCGAATGTTTTCACTACAAATTTTAACTTTCAGCGGTCTTCAGCCTTTCGAACAGGAAATGGCTGGTTTCGCACAGGGAAAACAGTGCAATCTGCCGCCGAAAACACTGTTTTCGTTTTGTGCTTCTCTGCGTTTGAATTATCTTTGCCCACCAATCATTTTATTAAAAAAAGACATCCAATGATATGAACGACCTGTTCCCCCACCTGATAGCCACCTCGCTTGGACTGACAGACAAGCAGGTGCGCCAAACCCTCGCCCTGCTGGACGACGGAGCCACCATCCCCTTCATCAGCCGCTACCGCAAGGAAGCTACCGGCGGACTGGACGAGGTGCAGATAGAAAGCATCCGCGACCGCTACGAGAAACTGAAAGAAACGGAACGCCGAAAGGAAACCATCCTGACGACCATCGAAGCGCAGGGTAAGCTGACCGACGCATTGAAGCAACGTATCGAAAGCACCTGGGACAACACCGAGCTGGAGGACCTCTACCTGCCCTACAAGCCCAAACGAAAAACTCGTGCCGAAATGGCCCGACAGAAAGGCCTCACGCCACTGGCCACCCTACTGATGCTACAAAAGGACCCGGCTCCCGACCGACAGGCAAAGAGTTACGTCAAGGGCGACGTGAAGAGCGTAGAAGAAGCCCTGAAAGGAGCCTGCGACATCATAGCCGAACAGGTGAGCGAAGACGAACGCTCGCGACAGACCGTCCGCACAACCTTCGACCGTCGTGCCGTCATCACCGCCCGCGTGGTGAAGGGGAAAGAAGCCGAAGCAGCCAACTACCGCGACTACTTCGACGTGGCCGACCCATTGAAGCGTTGCAGTTCCCACCGCCTGCTGGCCATGCGCCGTGCCGAGGCGGAAGGCGTACTCAAAGTGAGCATCGCCCCCGACGAGGACGACACCTGCCTGGAGCGCCTCGAACGTCAGTACGTACGGGGCAACAATGCTTGCAGCCACTACGTGGCCGAAGCCGTACAGGATGCCTACAAACGCCTGCTGAAGCCTTCTATCGAAACCGAATTTGCCGCCAGCAGCAAGGAACGGGCCGACGACGAAGCCATCCGCGTCTTTGCCGCCAACCTGCGCCAGTTGCTCCTGGCCTCCCCGCTGGGGCAGAAGCGCGTCATGGGTATCGATCCCGGCTTCCGTACAGGTTGCAAAGTGGTATGTCTCGATGCTCAGGGCAACCTGCTTCACAACGAGAACATTTACCCTCACCCGCCCGTCAGCAAGCCTAAAGAAGCGGCACAGAAGATACAGAAAATGGTGGAAGCTTACCGCATCGAAGCCATGGCCATCGGCAACGGTACGGCCAGCCGTGAGACGGAAGACTTCCTGAAGCACTTGCGTTTCGACCGCGATATGCAGATATTCGTTGTCAGCGAGCAGGGGGCTTCCATCTATTCGGCCTCCAAACTGGCCCGTGAAGAATTTCCCGACTACGACGTCACCGTTCGTGGTGCGGTCTCTATCGCCCGCCGCCTCATGGATCCACTGGCCGAACTGGTAAAGATAGACCCGAAGTCCATCGGCGTGGGCCAGTATCAGCACGATGTAGACCAGACTAAACTAAAGAAATCGCTCGACCAGACAGTAGAAAGTTGTGTGAATCTGGTGGGGGTTAATCTGAATACAGCCAGCAGCCACCTGCTGACCTACATATCGGGCCTCGGACCACAGCTGGCGCAAAACATCGTCAGCTATCGTGCCGAGCATGGGCCCTTTGCTTCGCGCCGCGACCTGCTGAAGGTGCCCCGCATGGGCGCCAAAGCTTTCGAACAGTGTGCCGGCTTCCTGCGCATTCCCGATGCCAAGAACCCGCTGGACAACACGGCCGTCCATCCTGAGAGCTACGGCATCGTGGAACAGATGGCCAAAGACCTGGGCTGCACCGTCAGCGAACTGATAGCCGACAAGCAGCTGCGCCTACGCATCCAGCCCGAACGCTACCTGACGGACACTGTCGGCATGCCCACCCTCAAAGATATCCTTCAGGAACTGGACAAACCCGGACGCGACCCACGAGGCCCTATCAAGGTGTTCGAATTCGATCCGAACGTCCGTACGCTGGACGATCTGCGCGAAGGCATGGAGCTACCCGGCATCGTGGGCAACATCACCAACTTCGGGGCCTTCGTGGACATCGGCATCAAGAAAAACGGCCTGATACACCTCTCCCAGCTGGCCGACCGCTACATCAGTGATCCCAACGAAGTAGTGTCCATCCATCAGCACGTCAGGGTACGCGTACTGGGCATTGACACCGAACGTAAGCGCATTCAACTGACCCTGCGCGGCGTATCGCAGGAAGGACTCTAAGCCTCCTTCCTGCCGCGTCGTTCATAATAAGCGACGATGGCCAGTGTACCGACAACAAGCAGAACGGTGCAGAGCAGCGAGCCTTCGAAACCGAAGCTGCCTCCTGTCAGCAGGTCACTGCCCGTCAAACGGAGGGTCAGCAAAGTTTCGCCGCTGTCCATTCCGCTAACCTCATAACCCAGCACGGGGCCTTGCAGCCAGTTCCAGAACCAGTGCAGCACGACGGGAAAACACAAGTTACGTGTATACAGGAAGGATGCTCCCAGCAGACAGCCTGCCAGCAGGATGTTGACAAACGGCAAGAGTGCAAAATTGGGATTGAACAAATGCATGGCTGAGAAAAGAGCCGACGACAAGAACAGCGCCACAAAACGATTCATACCTGCCGAAAGCATTCTTCCCAACACAAAGCCACGCAGCATCACCTCCTCCGTGACGGCTACCAGCAGGAAGAACAGCAATGTTCCCAGCAAGTCACGAGGTACCCACTGTACACTCGCTATTTCAACAGTCCCCATGAGGAGCGATGTACCAAACCCGACGGCATACAGCAACACCGCTACCCCCAATCCAGCCAGCAAGTCTTTTTCCCGTCCTCTCAAAGACATTCCCAGCAGCGATAAAGGTAGATTGCGCCAACGCAGCACTAATACTGCCGCACTCAGATAACCGACCAGCATCAGCAACCTTTCCAGGAAGAGAGAAGGCAAACTGCCTTCCTGCATCTCCATCCCCAATGCTTTCTGTATCAGGAAAAGAGGAACGCACAAAAACATCGTTATCAACGTCCCTATCACATAAAACAGCACAATATCCGCCACCAATCGGCCTGCAGACCTCCATAAAGTATTGCTTTTCATTTCCATATTTTACAATGTATTGTTTAAAGTCACTCTAATACGCCCGCAAAAATACTAATAAAAGAAAAAAAGATATCCATTGTCGACAAATCTTCCGTATCTTTGAAAACAAAATCCTAAAATTGAAAGAAAATGAAACTAAGAAACATATTGCTTGTTGCGGCTAGCCTCTGCATCACCTGGGGAGGAGCTTACGCCCAAAAAAAGAAAACTTTCTATGTACCCAAAGCCGGTACACTGGTGGAACTGCTGACCGAAAATGAAGCCAACCAGATCACCCACCTCACCCTGCAGGGCAAACTCAACGCCATCGACTTCCGCCATCTGCGAGACGAATTCACCAGCCTCAAAGTGCTGGACATATCGAATGCCACCATAAGCATGTACACGGGAAAGAACGGCACTTACCCTGACCGTATCTACGTCTACCCGGGTAACTGCATCCCGGCCTATGCCTTCTGCAAAAAACTGAGTGACGGAAGTTTTCAGGGAAAACAAACGCTGGAACGCGTCATTCTGTCGGACAAGACGAAGAACATAGAAGACGCCGCTTTCAAGGGGTGCACCAACCTGAAGATTTGTCAGGTCAGAAAGAAAAAGGCTCCCAACTTGTTGCCCGAAGCATTGGCCGACAGCATCACAGCCATATTTGTTCCGCTGGGAAGTACGGATTCCTATCGCAACAAGGAAAGATGGGAAAACTTCTCTTTCATCGAAGGAGAACCTACAATCGTTTCCGTAGAGATTGGCCCCATGAGCAGTCTGGCCAGTGAACTCATGCGTAAAGGCATTCAACCACGTGACGTCAATTTCCTGACTATCGAAGGCAAAATGGACGAAGCTGACTTCAAGCTGCTCCGCGACTATATGCCCAATCTGGTTTCTGTCAATATGGAAAACTGCACTTCGACCGCTATCCCCGAGTATACGTTTACACAAAAGAAATACATGCTGGACGTTACTCTGCCCAAAGGCTTGCAAACCATCGGCCAACGTGCGTTCAGCGGCTGTACCCGCCTGTCCCGTTCACTGATATTACCGGCCGGAGTAACGGCCATCGAATATGGTGCCTTCATCGGATGTGACAACCTGAGACACGTAGTGGCAACCGGCAATAAAATTACAACCCTCGGTGACAAACTTTTCGGGGAAAGTGAAAACAAAATAGTCTACCAGACCAAACATTAAAGGAAATAAAAAACAAGGGATCCTTCCCCTGCCCCCTATACAAAGAGGCACGGACCATACAGAAACCATACGGATTATTTTTCCGTAGAAGTCTGTCGGTCCGTGCCTCTCTTTTATTATCTCAGTCTGTCAAGTATCAGTTCTGATACATGCGTGCTCTCAGTTCTTTAATGTGATCCGAAGTGATGTATTCGTCATACTCCATCATCTTATCGATGATACCGTTCGGAGTCAGCTCGATGATACGGTTGGCCACCGTCTGGATGAACTCATGGTCGTGCGACGCAAACAGGACATTTCCCTTGTAGATCTTCAGGTTGTTGTTGAAGGCCTGGATAGACTCAAGGTCGAGGTGGTTGGTCGGCGTATCCAAGATCAGACAGTTGGCATTGCGCAACTGCATACGGGCAATCATACAACGCATTTTCTCGCCTCCCGACAGCACGCTGGCTTTCTTCAATACCTCCTCGCCCGAGAAAAGCATACGTCCCAGGAAGCTCTTCATATAGACCTCATTTCCTTCGCCAAACTGGCTGAGCCAGTCGACCAGGTTCAGGTCTGTGTTGAAAAACGACGTGTTGTCCAACGGCAGATAGGCCGTCGTGATGGTCACACCCCAGTTATAGTGTCCGGCATCGGGCTTCATATTGCCGTTGATAATCTCGAACAAAGCCGTCATGGCACGCGGGTCGTGCGACAGGAATACAATTTTGTCGCCTTTCTCCACATTGAAATTCACATCGCGGAAAAGCACTGTACCGTCTTCCAAAGACTTGGTCAGGCCCGAAACCTCCAAGATCTGATTGCCCGGTTCGCGTTCCGGCGTAAAGATGATGCCAGGATATTTGCGCGACGAAGGCTTGATTTCCTCCACATTCAGTTTCTCGAGCATCTTCTTGCGGCTCGTCGTCTGCTTGCTTTTGGCCACGTTGGCACTGAAACGGCGGATAAACTCTTCCAGCTCTTTGCGCTTCTCCTCGGCTTTGGCCTTCTGGTTCTGTTGCTGACGCAAGGCTAGCTGGCTCGATTCGTACCAGAAGCTGTAGTTACCGGCAAACAGGTTAATTTTTCCATAATCGATATCGATGGTGTGCGTACAAACCGAGTCGAGGAAGTGACGGTCGTGGCTCACAACGAGCACCGTATGTTCGAAGTTCGAGAGGTATTCCTCCAGCCAGGTCACCGTCTCCATATCCAAGTCGTTGGTCGGCTCGTCCAGCAACAGGTTATCGGGATTTCCATACAAAGCCTGTGCCAGCATGACACGCACCTTCTCCTTGTTGTTCAGTTCGCTCATCAGCACATAGTGCTTGTCTTCCTTAATGCCCAAGCCGCTCAGCAAGGAGGCCGCATCACTCTCGGCATTCCAACCGTCCAGCTCGGCAAACTTCTCCTCCAGTTCGGACACCTTCATGCCGTCCTCGTCCGTAAAATCTTCTTTGGCATAGAGGGCTTCACGTTGCTTCATGATATCCCACAACACCGTGTGGCCCATCATCACCGTATCCATCACCGTATAAGCATCCCACTTGAAGTGGTCCTGGCTAAGTACAGACAGGCGTTCGCCCGGTCCCAAAGTTATCGACCCCGTTGTAGGCTCCAACTCTCCGGAAATCGTCTTGAGAAAAGTAGACTTGCCTGCACCGTTGGCACCGATGACACCATAACAATTGCCGCTGGTAAACTTCAGGTTGACGTCGTTGAACAACACCCTCTTACCAAACTGTACCGAAACATTAGAAACTGTAATCATGAATTATCTTTATCTTGTTATTACTAATACCTTTAATACTTTAAAAACGGAGGTGCAAAGATACACAATTGTCTTCTTTCCACACTGCCAATGTGACATAAAAATCGTAACTTTGCGGCGTTTTCTGAAAAAGTAGACATTTTGGCAAAGTTTTTGCTGGAAAGAAAAGTAACAAGACGCGCCGGATACGTCCGACCGTCCATCCGCAGTAATAACAAAAAAGAAAAATAGATATGGATCCGAAAAAAGAAACCATGAACGAAGAAGAGCTGAAAGCTCACACTGCCCATACGGGACAACAAGACCAGGGCGAAACAGAAAAAACGGCACCCGAAACACAGGAACAGGCCGGAACTGAAGAAACAGAGCAAGTAGACGAGCTGACCAAGACACAGGAAGAGCTGGCCAATATGAAGGACAAGTACCTGCGCCTTTCAGCCGAATTCGACAATTACCGCAAACGCACCATGAAGGAGAAAGCAGAACTGATCCTGAACGGAGGCGAAAAAAGCATCAGCAGCATCCTGCCCATCGTGGACGACTTTGAACGCGCGCTGAAGAACATGGAAACAGCCGAAGACGTAGCCGCCGTCAGAGAAGGTGTCGAACTGATCTACAACAAGTTCATGACCGTTCTCGGACAGAATGGAGTGAAAGTCATCGAGACCAAGGAACAGCCCCTCAACACCGACTTCCACGAAGCCATCGCCGTCATCCCCGCTCCGGCAGAAGAACTGAAAGGCAAAATCCTGGACTGTGTCCAGCCTGGATATACATTAAACGACAAGGTAATCCGTCATGCCAAAGTGGTAGTCGGAGAATAAGGAGACAAGTTGAATTATGGAAAAAAGAGATTACTACGAGGTACTGGGAGTAGACAAGAACGCATCGGCCGACGAGATAAAGAAAGCCTACCGCAAGAAAGCCATCCAATATCACCCCGACAAGAACCCGGGCGACAAGGAAGCGGAAGAAAAATTCAAGGAAGCAGCAGAAGCCTATGACGTGTTGAGCAATCCCGACAAACGCGCCCGCTACGACCAGTTCGGCTTTGCAGGCATGAGCGGTGCGGCAGGCAACGGAGGCCCCTTCGGCGGATTCAGTGGTGGCATGTCCATGGACGATATCTTCTCCATGTTCGGCGACATCTTCGGCGGACACGGAGGAGGCTTTGGCGGTTTCGGTGGTTTTGGCGGAGGAGGTGGCGCCCAGCAGCGTCGTTTCCGTGGTTCCGACCTCCGCGTCAAGGTGAAGCTCAACCTGAAAGAAATATCTACTGGTGTAGAAAAGAAATTCAAACTGAAAAAGTACGTCACCTGTACCCACTGCCACGGCACCGGTGCCGAAGGCAATGGAGGAAGCGAAACCTGTCCTACCTGTAAAGGTTCCGGCTCCGTCATTCGCAACCAGCAGACCATTCTGGGCACCATGCAGACACGTACCACCTGCCCTACCTGCGGCGGCGAAGGTAAAGTCATCAAGAATAAATGTAAAGAGTGTGCGGGCGAAGGTATCGTCTATGGCGAAGAAGTAGTAACGGTCAAGATACCGGCCGGTGTAGCCGAAGGCATGCAACTCTCCATGAACGGCAAAGGAAACGCAGGCAAGCACAACGGCGTGCCGGGCGATCTGCTGGTCCTCATCGAAGAAGAGCCGGACAAGGAACTGATCCGCGAGGAGAACGACCTCATCTACAACCTCCTGTTGAGCTTCCCTACCGCCGCCTTGGGAGGAGCCGTAGAAATCCCCACCATCGACGGCAAGGTGAAAGTAAAGATCGAACCGGGTACCCAGCCCGGCAAGGTTCTCCGCCTGCGCAACAAGGGACTTCCCAGCGTCAACGGCTATGGTACCGGCGACCTGCTTGTCAACGTCAGTGTCTATGTTCCCGAAACCCTGAGCAAGGACGAAAAGAAAGCGCTGGAAGAAATGGAAACCTCGGACAACTTCAAGCCCAACGCTTCCATCAAGGAAAAAATCTTCCGCAAGTTCAAGAGCCTGTTCGACTGAACCTGGCTAGCATATCATAAACATTCAGCCCATCTCTCCCCACGGAAAGATGGGCTGAACAGTTTCCTCCCCCTCCCCACTCCTTCTTCCAAAGTCAACTTTATGTTCACAAAGGTCAGGACTGGAAGGGTGGAGCTGAGGTTCTCCCCCTATTTCCCAAGGATAGGATTAACATACAATTCGTCGATGCAGACTCTATGAGAAGCTTCAAAAGCTATTTTTATATACCGCCCGTTCTCCATTATCTCATCAAACAAAATCCCATCAATCCAGATGTCATGCTTTGCATTCGGCCAACACGGAACATTCTTCATTGCGACCAAATGATATCGTATGCCGTCATCGGAAACTGACAAACTGATATTTTCCGGCAAACAGATATCTTGAGATTTATAATTCAGCACACGAAACATGAACTGCTTCAAATGTACTATTTTCCCAAAATCAAAAAATAGCTCATGATACCCGGGGGCAAATTCCACCCAACACGTATCTGCACTGCTTTCTTCGGCCAGTTTTCCATCCAGCATCTTTTGCCACAACACATTGTCTGTCTTTGCAATCTCACCGCTTATTAATGTACCTGCAAAAGAAGCAGCCAGATAGTTCCAATACTTATCACCGTTCTTCCAAGCCATATAATCTGTATATGCCTTATTCGACCAAATTGGCTGCCCCAGTTGAAACGGCGAATCAGGCTTGTCAAACAAGCCGTACATCATAAAGGATGTGATAGTTTCTACCCCTGCAACCGATGCAGCCACCTGCTGGGACAACAAGCGCGAATAAGCAGAAGGAATTAAAGCAGAAGCACGATCATTGGTTTCGTTTTCCCATGTAAAGGTCTCACAATTCGCCCACAATGCAATGCCCAATCTGTCATGGATCGCACGCAATTTTTCCCAACTTCGTTTCAAACGAAGAAGAGGAAACTGCTCGCGGACACATCCAATTTCATCTTGATAGGCAATGATATCAACCTTCAATTTGGCCAACTGCCTTTCATAAGCCGGGTCATCAAAAGCAGAATTCACAATGCCATAAGGAGATATCAAAGTTTTCTTTCCAGGAGTCAATACCCGTGCTTTCTCTACCAATGTATTGACCGACTGTACAGCATGTTCCGCAAAAATCGGACAAAGACAATCTTCTACCGGCAAATACCAACCATAGAATGCTTTATGGTTTCTATACAGAGCTGCCAGTTCCTCCATCATCTGAAGCTGACGTTGCTTGATTGCCGGATCCTGCAAATTGTCATCCTGATTTTTTGCCCAGCCCGTGCTCATAAAAACTTTCATTCCCAATTCGTCCGCCATATCCATAATAACATCCACCGGACTTTCTTTCTCGGGAGCATATGCATGAGGCATCAATTTAGAAGGATAATATGCCTTCCCTTCATTGGCCACAGCCATAAAAACAAGATATTCAATCCCCATCTCAGAAAGTTCTTTTATCTTCTGCCTCCATAAAGCTGGGGCTGTATAATCAAAATGCTGCGGATTGGTGTACTTGTTACGCACATCCTGATAGGCTAGGTTTATCCAAGTGCCAGTGATTGGTTTGACAAAATGATTTTCTACACGTTGTCCACTAACGGGAATGATAAACAACGATACGCACATTGCAAACGAAATAAGCCATCTTAATACAATTCCTTTATCCATCAGAATACTTATTTTACATTCAAATTAAAATTAATCACATATGTCTAATCAAGTCCTCCAGAACCACTTGATACGGGTAAAGAAGATGGTAACCAACAACGACAGAGAAGTAAGCAGCAGCCCTTGCAAAAATCCCAACCAAGGATTGGAATGCAAATAAGACAGTAATGGAAACAGCCCGGTCATCTGCAATACAGGTATCACCAGCAAATCGCCGGCCACATAGGCAATCATCGGATTCTGACCTGACATGACAAGCCACGAGGTAGACTTCTGACAATGAAAATAATCGCACAGGATGTGAAATACTATCAAGGCCATGCAAGCCAAACCTGAAGTAACAAAGAAGTAGCTGAAAGTGGCCACGTCCTTCTTTATACCACCTTGAAACGGCTCCAGACACAAGCCCACCAACAACAGGAATGCACCCATATTGAACAACTCTTTCCACAACGAAGCACTGCCCGCCGACTTGCGCAACAGCCACCAACCAGCCAAAAGCAGCAGGATGTTCACAACCAGATTGACATGAAGCCACCGGTTATACAGTCCTACCAGATTGCACACAATGATTGCTACCGACAAAGACAGAGCAGCATAGGCTTTGCGGTCATTTTTATCCTCTCCTTCTTCGTGCCCTCGCCTGTTCATCCATTCCAGTAGGAAGTCACCGGCCAAACTACCCGGCAGCACAATGAACAGGTACTTCAAGTAATCGAAACGATACATCCAGGAAACAGGAGTAAAGCCAAACAGAGTACTTGTCCAGGAACCTTCCACCTCACTACTCAGTATAATACCGGCCAGCACCAACAGTACTGCAATGCGTGCCCACTTGTTGTCCATCGTAAACAAATAAATGATGGAACCGAAAATGGCCATATTGGCCAGTAACAGAATAATGATGTTACTGGTATACAAGCTAAACTCACGCCCATCTGCATAGTTCACCGTAAGCAGCATGACTACTGCCACCGCATAAGCTCCCAGTTTAACTGCCGTATGTCCCCATGCCGGCAAGGGAAACGGTAAACGCATGAACATGGGAAACAGAACCGCAAAACAAGCTATGGCCAGCAGCCAGGCGCGCATGTCCTGCGGGCTACTCAGCATATAAGGGTAGAAATGCTGGATGAAGATGGCAAAAAACGTAAGTTGCACGCCACGCTTCAACGCATCATACACCAGCCTCAACTCACTCTCTCCCTTTTCTTTCCGCTTACGAATGGAGAACGGGAATGCCGCCCCCATAGCAAACAGGAAAAAAGGAAAGACCAAATCCACCCACGTCAGCCCCGGCAATTCGGGATTGAAGGCATGTGTGGGTGGCGGTGTCTGAGCATGGTACATCCATGCGGGCAGAATACTGCCCGCAACGGTGGCCGAAAGCACCATCGTCAGAATAGCATATCCACGAAGGGCATCCAACGAGTAGGCACGTCCTTTCATCGGCAAGCTCCTCCTTCTCTCATGCCTTCTTCCACCTCTTTCCAAAGATTCTTACTGATGATATGTACGATGTCAAACACCATCAGACCATCTGAAAGCTTCAGGTTCATGGCTATTGTCTTCGACAGTTTGGCCGGATTGTCATAGAACTGGTCCACCAGGATTCCACCCATGAACTTATTATCTTTCAATATAGTACGCAGGTGCTGACACGAACCTTCCACACAATACCATGTACCCGACTGTGCCTGGCTGTCTGTTTCGTTCCAAACGCTATGACCATTCTTCTGATATTCTTCTATCGTAATGTCCGTGTAGTAATTGCCGGTAGCATACAGGTCAATCAGTTCGGCATAGCCATAGTTCTTATACTCAGGAGTAGCCCAATCAAAATCCTTGCTGGGGTCGTAGTTCTTGCTGGCAAAGTTTACACCCACCTCATAGTAAGAAGGATACCAGGCACCTGTATATGTACCAAACGAGATGTTGGGATTCACAGACTTCACTTCCTTACGGGCCAAAGCCATAAAATCGGTAATCGTCTTTGTACGCCACTCAAACCACTTCAAAGCCAGCTTGCCACGTTTGGGCACAAACTTTCCGTCTGCTGTCTTTTCCCAAGTCAGGATGTCCTGCGGAAAGTTCTCTACCTTAGCACCAATATACTTTTCGAACTTGCTGCGCGAAAGCGGTGAGAAGTCGGCACTGATGCCATCATAGCGTACACGGTCGAGCATCAGTCCGTCCAAATCGGGATATTTTCCAACCAACTCTTTCAGCACATTAAGAATATGCGTACGATATTCCTCGTTGAGCGGATTAATCATGGCCCCATACTTATGTTTTTCCTCCATGATAGAGATAATCCCTTTTTCAGGATTGTAAACCATGGACGCCCATTCCGGATGGCCACTGTAGACCATACCACGGTCAAAATAATTGTGACCGGCACAGAATACATTCAACGAAGCATGTACCTGTAATCCAAGCTTATGTCCCTGCTGAATGAAATAGCCCAGATAATCAAAGTCGCCACGCTTAGCACCATTCCACTCTTCCATACGTGGTGCATACTTGCTGTCATAGAGTACTTCACCGGTAATGGGACGTACGTCGACAATAGCATGTGTGAACCCGAGTGACTTTATCTTTTGCAAATAATAGTCAATGGAGTCTTTCTGATTGAAACGTCCAAAGTTGGCTTCGGCATCAAACCACATCAATGCCGGCTTGACTGGCGTTTCTGACACTTCGGCCTTTTTCTTGGTTCCACCACAAGAAGTCAACACAAGCATGCCCGAGGCAAGCAGTAAAAGAGACTTTTTCAAACTTAGTTTTTTCATTGGTATATACATGTTTTATTGATTAATACTTGTTTCTATTTTATGACTGCCCGAAAAGGAGCGGCCGGAAGTCCGGCATTGTTTTGCAATGTTCCGACCTTGTAGTTGCGAAAACAATAGCGCACTTCTACCGGACTCGGAACAGAATCGTTCCATACCTTTACCTTCGAACTTCCACCGATAATCTCTGCCTTGGCAGGATGTATATTACCAGCCTCGTCAACAAGCTCAAAGCCTTCTACCAACTGATTCTCGGGTCCAAGGCCGTCCTCACCAAATTCAAAGTCTACCTCAACTTGCCGGCCATTCATCTGACATTGCCGATAGATGGGGCCTGAATAGGCAAAACCCTCCAAACCATAAGTACGTGCCAAAGCCCAATAAGCCAGACGCTCACCTACTTTTATCTTATAAGGTGGATGGATAAACTTCTCGCTGCCGGCATCGGTGGTAATCACCATGCCTGTGCCGGGCACTTCGTACATCAGTTCAAGCTGACATTGTCTGAAGAGAGCCCAATCGAACTTATCACTACCTTCCGATTGCCAGGGAGCAATCTGGACATAATAGAACGGAAGTTCGGGTGACTGGAAAAAAGCGCGCCACTCGGCTACCATGGCAGGAAAAAGTTTCTTATAGAGAGCTGGGGCCGGGCTGTTGGCCTCACCCTGATACCAGATGACTCCCTTCACTGGAAAACCTTTCCACGGGTTGACCATGGCATTCCATAGCAGAGTCGGTGTGCCGGCCGGCCAACCGAATTCTGTAGCCTGCACATCGGGCAGCTCTACCTCAGCAAACTGCTCCAACGTCTCACGGCTCATCCAAGCTTCAATTTTCGAAGCACTCCAGGCACAATGTATCAATCCTACAGGTACATCAAGCGTACGTTGGAGTAAATCGCCGAAGAAATATGCAGTGGCACTGAAATTAGCTACTTCCTTAGGCGAAAGTTCCGTCCAATATCCGTCAATACCCTCTGTCTTCGGAGTAGTGCTCCAGGCATTCTTCACTGTGTAGAGCCTCAGAGGACGTTTGGCATTAGCCGACACAATATAGGGCTGAGAGCCATAGACAGGCTGACCACGGAAACCTTTGACAGGCATCTCCATATTGGACTGACCGGAACAGAACCAAACTTCACCTATCAGAATATTCTTTAATACCAACTTGTCACCATCGTTAAAAGTAATGGTATAAGGGCCACCATAGGCCGGAGTCTCCAGCGTCAATGTCCATTGTTGCCCTTCCTGACGGTCGGCATAGACTTTCTTGCCGTTCCACGAAGCCACGGCATACACTTTCTTACCAGTTGTTGACTGGCCTGTGAAAACAACTTTTGATTGCTGCTGCAGCACCATACCGTCACCCCAAATGGAGGGGAGTGTTACTTTGGCATAGAGAGCTGACCACAAAAGCAGCAAGCTAAACAAACTAACTAATCTTTTCATATCTTCCTTTCCTTTTTACATACTCATTTACACGGTTCTTTCATCTTAAGAGTAAAGTTTCAGATTGGTTTCATTGGATGAAACCATTAGTTTCATTTGTTGAAACTACAGGTTTCGTCCGTTGAAACTAACGGTTTCATCCGTTGAAACTACTGGTTTCGTCCGTTGAAACTACTGGTTTCATTTGTTGAAACTACTGGTTTCATCCGTTGAAACTACTGGTTTCAACAAATGAAACTAAATTGCCCTGACTGAGTTTCCTGATAAACATTCCTACCTGTTTGTGAGGACAAACTGATGGCAAATGCCGGATACCACAATTTAAACGAAAGGGCCGTATACTCATATAGAAATCTTTTCCTCTTATTTCAATAACTGACTAAATACATTTCCAAAGCGGTCAGTTACCTTTATCTCTACTTTTGAAGTCTTACTGCGGGGAGTAGCTCTGAACAAATGACTGGTCTGCACCGGTGAAATCCAGTCATACTGCACTCTTTCCTTATCTGAGCAAATGGCCTCAGCATCAGGGTCATAACCGGTAAAACGGGTCATCTCGCCCATCCGTTTCCCATCTTCATACCATTCCACCTTCCATTTCTCATCCCAGTTCCATACATTGGCTATGATATCTTTGGGATACTCCCTGCTGGCACCCACAGGATAAGCCCGGAACTGATAATCCTTGGACTGGCCTGCACTCTTATAATACCACTTCACGTCCGTACCATCCACTTCATAAACGCCATATCCGGCCGGTGTGCCGTCCATACAGATGTCGGCCTTCCACCAGATGCCACACACGGCAGCCGTGTTGTGTTCCATCAGTGAATCATTAAAGCAAACGTTCAGATTGAAATGCGTATGTCCCGAAATGATATGTGCATCATATCCTTCCAACATCCGGTACAGACTGGAAGCATTGCTGGTTTCATCCTGCAATAAAGCATTCCACTGTAGTTTCGGAGTCAGACTGGTTGGGATATGTACCACAACGAACACTGGACTTCCCTTTGCTACAAAACGTAAATCCTGCTCCAGCCAGGCAAACGTGCGTTCATCGATATAACCGATGTACTGATAATCGCGATTGACATAGAAACAGTTGTCAAGCACAATGTAGTGTGCCTTACCTCTGTTGAAAGAGTAATAGATGGGACCAAAATAGTCTTCGAAAGTACGGTAAGAATACTCAAAAGTGCGACCACCGTAAGTCATGTCATGGTTGCCAATAGCCCGATAAACCGGAATGTCCAAAGTCGATGACGCTTGTATGTATGAAGGAAACAGTTGCGGTGAATCACCTACAATATCACCACAATCAATTCCGAATACATCAGACTGACCGTCCGAGGTACGCAGCAATTCCTGTACATCCTGTAAATAGGCACGATAGCCTGCTATATCCTTCTCCGAAGTGGCCTGCACATCGGCCTGCACCAAGAATGTGTGACGGTTATCGTCCTTCGGATTTTTCAGTAACTCAAAATCATAGTCTTTTTCCTTTAACGAATCCAGTGGCAAATAAAACTGAGGAATAGTCTGCTCACTCACAGGAACCAGATAACCCGCAGGCGAACTGATGTAAACGAAACGCGCTCCGCGGTTACGTTTCAACTCATACCGACCCTGTCCGTCAGTAGCCACGCAGTCGAAACCATCAGTCACCACTACCCCTGCAATACCTTTTCCTTGACAAGTAACCCGTCCGCAGATTCGCTGTCCGAACAAATAGTCGGGCACGGTAACTTGTATCTTCACCGACTCCGCTCCACACACGTTGTAAGCAGCTACTTCGTACGTGCCTGCCTCCCTGACAGTAAACATTCCGAATGGCTCAGCCTCCTCCTTTTTGCGCTGGACATCACCTACCAATTGGCCTTCTTTATATATATGGTAGCCTACAGCCTGCGGTTTGCTCTCGTCCTTCCACGACAAAAATACGCCCTGCTTTTCATTCTGCATCCAAGCCAACTGTGACACCGGTAAAGGTGTGACTAGAAATGGCAAGCAGCCCTTCTGAGCATAATAAGTATAAGCTTCATGGAAAGCCGGATGGCGCAACCAAGGACTGTAATAGTGAGAATAGGCAAAACAAATGAACCCTGAAACGTATGGAGAGAGCAAATCCATCTGACGCTGAATCCTGTCTAAAGTCGCTGTTGTCCAAAAACGTTGGTCGAACATCTCTACATTGGCCACAAAACGAATACGCGGAGTAGTCGGAATTACATCAGCCAAAGCAGAAAACCAGTCAGCCACTTCATCCAAGTTAAGGAAACCGGAACCGATACAATCTTGCGGTGCAAAAATATCACCATCCTGAAAATGTGCATTAGTCAATACATACTTCCACATTTCAGCACACTGAGCCGCAGTACCATTCTGACTGTTCATGAAAGGCGATAACAGGAATGGCATGCCTTTGGTCTGCTGATGTAGATAATCCAGATTCATATTCAAAGCCTTGACAAGAAACTCCCGATGCATCGGTGTCTTGCAATATGAATTATCTACTTCCCAAACCCAATACCAGCCATACATGGTATCTTTGTAGCGCGACTTATAGCGCCCTATCAACTCCTCAGCCACTTGATTTCCAAACTCCATCTGTTGCATAAGCCATTGCGGAGTAAAATCAGCTTTCCACCAGGCCTCATTGAAATTCAGTCCTACAAATACTTTAAATCCTGCTCGGCGAGCATTGCGCAGGCAGTTTTCAAGCAAATCGCTCTTATTGCCCGACACACCAGGCAGAGCCGAAGGATAAACCGCCGTAGTGTTTCCCTCCTGGTCTGTATGAACAGTGTGCATAAAGATAACATATTCCATACCAGCCGCCTTGAGCGACTTGAACTCCTGCTTCCAACGGCTATCGTCCCACTGCTCTACCAGATATGGTTGGATGAAGGTAGCCTTAATCAACCGTTCGGAAGCCCTTGCACTGAAGGAAACCAACAAACAAAAAAAGAATAAAGAAAATATTGAATTCTTCATAATATCATTATAAAAGAAGCTGCCCTTTCAACTAACGGAAATGCAAGAGACAGCTTATTTTGATTAAGTAGGGGATGTGTCAAGTTATAAACTAATCAATCTATTGCTGTACGGAACTCAGGTAATCGTCAAATCCCTTCTTGAAATCATTCCAATAGTCGTACATCTTAACATGTACCATATCAAAGACAAAATAGCCATCAGCCACATTGATGCAGGCATCTATGGTCTGAGGTATTTTGGCTCCTTGTCCGCCATCTGTCCAACCTGTACTATTACCTATATCCGGACCACCGGCAAACTTGACATCGTTCATCAGAAGTTTTTTAGCATTCTTACAGAAGCCTTGCATGTTCCATTCTCCGCTACCATATATCTCATCGGCCGAAGCATAGGCACCAAGCAACATAAAGTCGAGCATATCGGCATAGCCATAGTCTTTGTACCTAGCTGTTGCCCAATTAGGATACTCGGCAGAAGTGTCATACTTAGGACTGGCCCAGTTGACACCTACTTCATAGTAAGTAGAATACCAGGCACCGACATATACTCCGAAGCGCAAGTCTGGATTAACAGATTTCACCTTATCGCGCGCCTTGGCTATGAAGTCATGAATGACTTTTGCGCGAAATTCCAACCACTGCTTCATGTACTTGGGTTGCGGAGAAGGTAGCGGATAATAGCTACTTCCGGGCTTAATGATGTCATCGGGGAAATTTTCGACCGTCTCACCAATATATTCTTCAAACTTCTGCTTGGAAATAGTAGAAAAATCAGAAGCAAAGTCATTGTAACGGCAACGGTCCAGGAATATGCCATCTATATCATATTTGGCCAAGTCGCCTAACAGTTGAAGAATGAACTGCTGAACTTCGTCATTCGCCGGATTCAGGAATTTTGTGCCATACACATTATTGGGGTCGTTTGCAGCCGTCATATCCATAGCATTGGTAAGACCTCCCTCCAGATTAAGCGTAGTGGCCCATTCTTTTTTAGAAGCGTCTCTGAAAAGCAGCCCTTGTTCGCCCAAGCCATAAGGATAAAGGTTACCACCTACAAAGGTATTGATAGAAGCATTGACTTTCAGTCCCAATTTATGCCCGGCGTCAATAAAGGCTTGCAAATAGTCCCAAGTCTCCGTACGTTCAAAATAAACATAACCATTGTCACTCCAATAGTCCAACTTCTTCACTTGCTCTACAGCCGAGGTCTGAAACAATACATCGCCCATAGTAGGACGCACATCCACCACAATGTCAGTGAAACCGGCTTCTTTAGCTTTCGCCAAGTCACGTTCTATATTTTCTTTACTGTTAGCATAATCGGGGAAATTGGCAGCAGCATCAATCCAAATAAAACGAGGTTTAACTTCAACCGGTTGTTCCGGTTCATCCGTATCTCCCTCCCAAGGCCAATCAGATATACCGTCATTACTGTCTTTGCAAGCTCCCAACAAGAACATACAACACAAAGCCGCAATGGCATTAGAATATCTAAAAAACTTCATCGCAAATAATTATTTTCCAAATAGTTCGTCATTCATTAAAAATCCAGGAGACCCAGCTTCCCGAGCCTCCTGGAAACTCTTAATTTACCAAATTATTTCTGGATACAATCAGCAGCAAAGCCACCGATAGTAGCACTGTTATTGTCATAGTAGTAAACGTAAATCTTGAAACCGTTAGTTGACGGAGCAATCAGTACATCGCCCGAAGCGGTCTTCGATTCACCTTGTTGATACCATTTCAAAGCATCAGCCTTGAATGTCAATGCCGGTGAAGTAAATACATCATTGCCCAAAGAGCCCTTGCTTGTGATATCATACAGATACAACTGTGGGCCAACACCCCACATCGGGAAGTGAGAAACAAGCAGCATAGCCAGATAATGAGCATTGTTGAACTTCTTAGTATCCAGACAGTTCTGATTCTGTGCCCAGCTATTACCACTGCTGTTAGCCAACTGAGCTGCAATCTGGTTGTTACCATTCAAATAAGTCAGGATATTCTTGTCATAGTATGACAGGAAGTAACCTTCCGTTACATTGGTAGAGGCCGGAACTACAGAAGTTGAATTAACTGGTGCTGAACCCCAGGCCAAACCTGTAGAAGAGATATCAACCACTTCAGGAGTTTTAATTTCCCCATTGGTTACTACGATACGAGTAAAGACACTTGAAGTAGTAACACCGTCAATACCATCGTTGGTTAAGATTATCACAGCATCTTTTGTCACATCACCTATTACCTTCATCTTCGCACCTGTAGGCAGACCTGTATTATTAGTGAACGTATAGAAAGGCTGAGGAGCATCTTTCACAGAAGAAGTAACAAAAATATTGCATTGACCACCTGCATCGACCTTATTACAGATAAGCAGATGTCCACCCTCATCACTAGTGACGCAACCTGCTTGTGCAGAGCCCAGATTTATAGTACCACCCTTACTTCCTGTTTCTTGGTTAAAATAGAGAGGAGTCGTTCCATCACCCATACAAACAACCAGCTGTCCACCTACAACACCCAATGTAGGAGCATTGGTAGTGTTCCAAGGTATAGAAGCGCCAGCAGTTGCATCCAAGCTGAACAATTCTTCAAGCGGTGCATTGAAGCCGTAAGGTATCTTCTCTGGAATAGTCTTCTTGACTACATATTCCTGCTTGTCAACGCCGTTATGAGCTACTACTGTGAAAGTAACTTCATCATTGTAGTTCAGAGCTTCTACACGGGGATCAGGCGTAATAGTAGCATGAGGTGACAAAGTAATGTCGGCCAAGCAAGAGCTTAAATCATCTGCACTAATCAAGGAAATGACATTTGTACTCTTGTCGATAACACCAGAAACTGCAGGTTCAAGCAGGGAGAAAGAAAGCAACTCACATTTACTTGATTTTGTCCGCTCACCAGTAATACAGATTTCACGTTTCTCGCCCTGTGCATTAGTATATACAAAATAATTGTCTTGAGTCAGGTCCAATACTGTCAGACCGGGTTCAATAGTACAATTAGGAGCCAGCTCGGCCTGTACTCTGACGGCCGTCATATACGGTGTAGTCTCATCCTCACTATCTTCTGGATAGAACCATGGAATAGGAATTACATACTTGTCAGCCGTAGCATCTGTTATTGCATATTTAACAATTTCCTTGTCAGCAAAAGGACCAGAGGTAAAGATGGCTGTCAGACTCGTAATACCTTGACGATCTGCTGTAGGGAGCACATATTCAGGCTCCTGGCAGGCTGTCATTATAGACAACAAGCCTAAAAATAATAAATATATCTTCTTCATAATCATTGTTTTTTTTAGATTTAATGAATATCCGTTACCATCTAAAGTGATATGTATATCCATTCTACCTGTTATTTCCACTCCGGATATTGGGAAACAGCACTATTATTATCCAACTCAGATTGTGGCAACGGGCAGCGATACATCTTTTCCGGGAAGTTACGGTCTTTATCGTCGCAAGATACATAAGTGTACTTCAGGTCACCATTAGATTGTTTCTCAATCTTCAAACCATGAACCTGATAACCATTCAAACCACCCTCTTCGTATGATTTTGCTGCTACATTCCAACGACGCAAATCCCAATACCATTGTCCTTCATAAGCCAATTCCACCTTACGTTCCTGAACAATGGCTTTCCAAAGGTTATCGCCACTCTTGTCTGAATAAGAAAGACCTACACGAGCACGCAAAGCTTTGATTGCTTCATTGGCACCAGCATTATCATTTGTTTGATAGCAAGCTTCAGCATAATTCAACAAGACTTCAGCGAAACGAATAACAGTCCAAGGTTGCGTACTAACGGCAAGTTCAGAAAGATTATGATTTTCATCAACCAACTTACGCAAATAATAACCTGTAGTACTTCTGCCTTCGGGAGTTTTGTCTTTGTTCCACTGACACCAACCGTCTACACCGTCAACAAAAGTCTCAATAGTACGGCCTTTCCACTGAGCACCATTATAAAGAATGGTAGCTTGGAAACGTGGTTCCAGTTTGTCATAAGGAGGAGTATCCGTTACACCTTCAGTGCTATGCCAAGTTGACCAATCGGGGAAACCACCTTCAGCCAACTCATAGGATTCCACCATTTCCTGAGTAGGAGTGCCATATCCACCACTGTTTACTCCAATCAGCTTATAGTCACCCCCCGGAGTATAGTAGGTATCAAAATCGTGGCCGATTGTCCGGTCAAAGCAATACTGCAAAATAGCTTCTTTATTGCCTTCTTTTATTGTTTTTGAATACGAATCTGCATAATTGCTCTCCAAAGTATAACCCAGTTTCTGAACCTCTGCAGCTGCCAATTTTACCTTATCATAACGTTTTGCATAAAGCATTGCACGAGTCAGGAAAGCATAAGCGGCACCTTTATCTATACGCCCATTGGCATTTGCCTGATCGGGCAAATGAGTGGCGGCATAATTCAAATCTTCTTCTACAAAATCCCAACCGGCTTCTTCAGTACTCAACGCTTTATCACGAGTTATCTGAGTCAGGTCTTCATTATAAATAATCACTTCCTTATAACGCTTGAGCAAATCAAAATACAGGAAAGCACGAATGAAACGCATTTCTGCTTCCAAACGTTCAGAATCTGCATCACTCAATGTGCCAAACTTATGCAGGTTATAAAGATTTTCATTCGTACGACGCACATATTCATACATCGTTGCCCAATTGCCAAGGTATGTACTTACATAAGAAGGCTGTAATGTCGTGCCACCGTAAGCAATCTCACTGGGAATAAAACAAAGAGCATTATAATTATAAGAACCATACTTCAACTGGTCAGTCAAAGCCTCGGTCATACCAGCAGCACATTGTCCCAAAGTAAAGTTACTTAAATTATAAAAGTATTTCACTAGTGGGCACTTTAAATTAAACATCGTTCTTTGAAATCTTTGATAATC
>ERZ779852.452-NODE-452-length-45137-cov-7.698860_pt1 | contig 45137 bp, 33 predicted proteins | sample MGYA00511559_ERZ779852 | MGnify/ENA primary metagenome ERZ779852 (study PRJEB29588, sample SAMEA2157977) | human gut metagenome | biome: human gut; feature: human-associated habitat; material: faeces | place: Denmark | collected 2008/2010 ...
CACCAAGCCCGAAGTGTAATTTCTGATTGCCGAAGCTGCCCTCCATAACTGTGGCTCGCAGATTGCCGATGATGCGTCTGGTAGTACGGAGATTTGCATCCTCTGCATTTGGCTTAGGCCCTTTCCGCGCAAAGCAGGTGATGATGCCTTTCTCGGAGCAATATCTGCGATTTTCGTTGTTGGCATAAATCGTGTCTGCGCCTACTCTTTTGACCCGAACGCCGGTGAGTTTTTCCTGATATTCAATGCATGCTTTGAGCCGTATGCCTTCATTGAATGCCTCGAACGAGTGGTGTTCGATGAACGAGATACCTCCAATTTGGATATTATTGACCTTCGCACCGAACTCGACCCGTTTGTTTTCCTTTCCGCGTACGATAGGTCGCAGGTAGGGTCGGTCAATGCTGACGATGCGACCTCTGATTTCCTTTTTATTCATAAGGTCGAGTTGTTGACGTCTTACTTTTTTCAGCGCATCAAGCCGCTTGCTTTGTTCGGCGGTCAAACTTATGAGTGGCGCAAATTGGCGGCAAAGTGTGTTCCATTGCCCGATGAGCTTGCCCAGCAGCTGCAACATACGACGGCGTAGCTTCTGCGTGGTCTTGTAGGTGTGCTTACGCTGTTTTGCATAAGACAGACGTGCACGGTCGATGTCAGCGAATTTGCTTCGTGGCATCCTCTCTGTCAGCTCTTTGCATGTCTTGCGGAGTAGGTCGTTCAACCATTGGCAGCATTCCCACAGTAGTTTTACATCCGTAGGATACCTGAGATGACTTTCATAGCATGTGGCATCACTCAGACAGAGGTCCTTGTTCGGGAGTTCCGGCGACCATTTCTCGTACAGAACCGTTTGTAATTCCTTGATATCAAGCGCCGAGACCAGACGGTTGCGTATTGCACTTACAATCTTGCCGTCCTTTATAGGGTATTCAGGATTGATGAGTACGCCACAGAACATTTGCATGTGAATGTTGCCGTTGAGCATCTCAACGAGTCTATCGTCCGACAGCCCGGTGTACGACTTGAGAAACATCAGTGCCACTTCGCCTTCAGGTGGAAACATCGGCTTGTTGCCTTGAGGCTTTTTACGGGGAAAGTGAGAGGCAATCTTGTCTGCCATTTCCTTCAGTGGAAGCTTGGCATGTATATACCCTAATTCACTCTTATCAAAACTTGCTCTGTATTTTTGCAGAAAATCGAACTCTGTTATGGGTAAGCTTGGTTGTATCTCAGAAATTTTTTGTATCTTCACTTCACATTTTTTTTAGTTTTACCCCCGAATTAACCCGTGATGGGCTTATCGGGGGTTTTGTGTAAAGTTACAAAACTTCTATGACTCTGACAAATAATTAGTTGACTATTTTCTGAATTTCCCCACCTTAGACATTTTGTGCGCTAAATTGAAGGCTACATCGGGACTTGCTTTGCTGCCCGTGGCTTGCGCCCATAGGTAGTCAAAGGTCTTCTGCGAAGCCTGCAGACGCGTATCAGCTGTTGCGGCTGCATCGCTCCACGGATAGTAAGCTATGAAAATCACTTCGGCATTATTCTGGAAATAGATATGGTCACCGGCGGCTGCAAATGCTCCGGTGCCATCGGTGGTATACTTGAGATTGGAATATGTCTTATCGCCGCTTTGGCCCGAAATGCCTATGGCGTCTCCGGATTCCCATGTATTGTCATAGGCGCGCGCTGCGGTGGCTATGCTTGCGGTGAAATTAGGTTCGTCAGCACCTGTGCCGGGCGTGGGGTTGTCGTTGTTACAAGCCGTCAAGGTAGCGGCCGCTAAAGTAATCGTAAGTAGCGTTGTTTTTTTCATAATCGGGTGTTATACTTTTTGTGTTTTCTGTTTGTTGTATTGTAGTGGATGCCGACAGATGTCAATGAGCATCGTATCCGCCGCCGTCGGCAGTCTTCCATCCTTCGATAGAGCCTTCAAAGCCACCTTTGACCGGAAGTTTCAGGTCACCGCGTATAGCCAGAGGACTTACGCTTTTGCCGAAATCTTTGGTCATAGCGGAGATATCGGAGGTGATGGTGCACGTATCGCCGTTGTCGAAGGCTATGTCCACCTTCAGCGACATATTGCTGTAGTCTGCATCCTGTATTGCAAAGAATCGGAAGGTCGCGGTCAATAGTTTTTCCGATTGTTTGAGTCGCTCGGCGGTGGTGCGTGTTCGATCAGCCGGGTCGGCGCTGTGAGTGATGAAGTCGATAGCACCATATACGCCGTCAATGCTCGCGGTGGCGGATGCTATGCGGTCGTAATCGCCCTCGACAATGGTTAGAACGAGGTCGACGCTGCGCATCAGCTGCACCATGTTGACGGAGGCATAATATGTCGCGGCGGGAGCAACGTGTATCGTGCTTGTGTAGTCGTGGTAGTCACCGGCGAACATTATGTCCGGATATGCGATAAGCCCGCCATCTGCGGCTTTGGCGACTGCGGCGCGTGTGCCGCTGAGCGTCACGCCTGCCGGAGTGTTGAATGCCGACAGTCGGTAGTCGCCGATGGCTATATCCGTAAAGATGTATTTGTCGCCGGAAGCTATGGCGGTGCGATCGCCGCCGTCAACGCGCACATCCGGAGTGACCCATTGCAGGTGCATAGTGTATTCGGACGGCTTCACAGCGTCTGCCGAGATATTGTTCCACGCGGTGATAACTTCGATATTTCCTTTGGCATCATAGAGTGTATCCTTGACGCACGAGGATAATGCAGTTGCGGCAATGCCTGCGAATATGCTGAGTTTGAAGATGTTCATCGTTTCAGAGCATTAAAATATGTTCCACACCAAGGTGACGCCGGCATGGGTGACGCCCCAATAATTTTTATTGTCATGTTCGAGGCGTACGCGAGTGCCGTCGTATAGATAGTATTTATCGTAATCGACATTGAGGCCTCCGATGCCGATGGACAGGTCAAGAGAGAGTGCTTTATTGAGCCGGAATACATATCCGCCTTTGATGCCGCCGCCCTTGACAGTGCCTTGACGTCCGGTGTCGGTGAATTTGTAGTTGAAATCGCCGTAGTGACCATAAGCACCGATGTATCCGCGGTTATTCTTACCCAAATATAGGCGCCCCTCGGGCAATACTTCCCATAATGCATAGCGGCGGTCTTTGTCGTTCCACGACCAGGATGTCCATGACCCGTGTGCCAGAATGCTAAAGCGCTCGGCGATGTGCCATTCGATGCCGAGGTCCGGCGTGAGTGTGGCCCAGCGCAGCAGGTTGGCACGCAGGTCTATATGCGGGCGATGAGCGACCTGAGCAGTCACGACGGGACGCCGATCGGCGGTGTCGGCGGGCAGAGTTACGGGCGTCGACTCCGGTTCGGGCTCGGCTGTCACTACAGGTCGCGAAGGCTCGGGCATAGGCAGGGGCACCGCCTCGGAGGTCGGCAGGGTTATGCGTACTTCTACGTAGTTGCCGCCGTCAGAGTGATTGGTGGTACGGAAGCACTGTTCGGTGAGCCCGCAACGTGTAATCATCTCGGACTTGACACGGTTGCTGCGTGTACGAGCTGTCGCAAGATTGGCTTCGGTACTGCCGCACGAATCGCAATACCCGAATACGGCTACCGGAACGTCGCCGGCACGGATTGCATCCTTGTGCATATTGACGCACTCAATCATTGCCGCTATCTGGTTGTGATTGTCCAGATATCCGTCGTAGAATCTATCGGAGGCGGCGGCGAAGCGGAACGTGAGGACGCGGCTCTCGCCTTGCTTCTGCGCCGTGACGGCAATGCCGGCTGTAAGCAGTATAGCACACAGAGTGCATATTATTCGTCGTATAGTCATATCGTATAAGATTGGATGTTTCGTCGGACAAAGTGCATACGATTAGCCATCTTTTGTGCGCACAAATATGTTTGCAAATTTATCCATAAAGACACTCGGCACTTAGCCGAATCGACAATTTCATTTTCCGCTAAGAGGGCACGCGGCATATTTTAACTTTCCGCTAAGCGCAAGCAGTGCCGGCTATTTCCGAAGCTGAGCGGCAAAAACCCACAGCGTGAAGAGATATATTTTCTGCTGAGCTATATTTTGGTCAGGTATTTTTTTCTGTTGACGCGTCTGTACAGCCCGACTCGTTTAGCATTATTGATAAAAAGTGTTATTATGAAAAAAAGTACGAGCTTATTCGGCTCATACTTTTCTTGAATGGTCTCGAGGGATGATGTGCAAGATTACAGCTTGACTCCGCTGACGATTTCGGGGTCAACTTGCGGCACGCTGCGTTTGGCCTTGCTGAAACTCGAGCCGGAGGCAAATCCGGCGGCCTCGGCGATTTCGCTCTGTTTGGCTTCGGGGTGCGCCAGTCCGTACAGGCGTGCGTGTTCCAGGCGGAACATATTGATAAGGTTGTAGTACCCCACTTGAATTATAAAGCGGTTGGCCCCGCTTTTCTTGCCCGAGCCTATGAGCGCGAGTATGTCCGACTTTTGCAGGTGCGGCTCGCGATATTTTTGCAAAATGATTTCGAGTACTTGTCGGCGTGCTTCGTTTGATTCGGGTTCGGACGCCTCCGCTTCTTTGACTTCTTCCTCCTTGGCGGCAATGATAGCTTCTTCCATGAATTTAACCTTACGACACCCTATTCGGTCAAGCTGTTCTTCGATATACTTGGGCCGCAGCAGCCTTTGCGGATGAAGTATAAAGCACAGAAACAGTACCATCCATATGGACATGATGATTTCCGCCACCATGTTCAGGACGCGACTGTCGGCAAGCAGCACAGCCCAGACTATGGCGGTCCATACAACAGGAAGGTATATGACTTTGCCGGCAAATTTGTGCGGAAAATCGCTATCATCCGAGAAGTTACCCTTGTTATAAGCCGAAATCCGGCTTTTGAGCCAAATCAAGGTCTTGAGCATATATGCCGTCAGAATTATGCCTATGCCGGAGGCTATGCCAAGCACCACAGAACTGTGTACCTCAATCCATACGCCGACCGGAGCATAAAGCACGGAGCATGTCATAATAAAAAGCAAACTCATAGGTACGTAGAAGAGCAGAATTGCGCTCGAGCCGCGCAATTTATGCCATTTGAAATACTGCAGGAACATGGCAGCAAAAACAGCCGGATAAAACACCACGCCGAAGACACGCACAAAGACCCATGTTCCCGGGGCTTCCGGATGCAAATAATATGGCGTCAACATCGCTACGGCCATGAATACAAAGGCGGTAAGCGAACTTGCCGGATAGAAGTACCGAATTTCTTTGTCGTAAGGGCGGCAATGATGTATCAGCCGGACAATGCCGCATATTATGCCTGTGACGATGAATATAAGGCAGATATCGGAATAGTATATATAGCCGTGGGACATGTCGTGTCGTATATGTGTGGCTGTGCTTGTTTTTTCAGCGCAAAATTAACGATTTTTTGCACAACAACCTAAGTTTGGCCGCAAAAATTTCCTGACTTTATCATTGGGACACCCAATTTGGTAAGAGGTCTAAAAGTAGGCGTTGTTCATCACGAGTAATTATTGTTTTCTTAATTTCGGAGCCGGATTCTGTCTTTATCGTCACCGTTGAAATGGTTTTAGCGATATCAAGAACCTTATCAACGCTCAGTTCAATGCGAAGAATCCGTAGGATACGCTCAAGTTCTTTATATAATTTGTACGCCACAAAACATATGCATATATGCGCCTCTATGCGTCGTTCGGTAAAATGAAAAATGGGTCTCGCCTCTAATGTGCCTTTCGTGATTCGGAATGCTCGTTCAACGACCCATAAGCCGTGATACTGAGAAATGACTTCTGCCGGAGGAAGCTCCGTGTTCGTTACATAACTTTTTAGTCCGTCCCACTTGGCATCATCAGCAATCTTTTCTTCGTTAATGCTTACCAAGACGTCATTCTCAATGATTAAGAACTTGTTGTAGCCACGTTGGTTGACGTTTTTCTTGCTGATTTTGCCGGACGAATAAGCTTTGCGTAGTCGCTGTATGCCTTTGTCGCGATTGTGCCGATCTTTAGCCGCACGACTTTCAGAGTAGCTGATTACAACTCGCTCATCTCCATTTATGATTTTTTCGTTTAGTTTGCCCTCCTGTTTTGGCAGAGACAGCACCCAATCTTGAATGGCTTTTGTCTCTTTCTTGATGCGCCCGCCGAGGATAAACTTGTAACCGGCTTTCTTGAGCAGATTTATGTTCTTGCGCGAAAGTAATCCTGCATCAGCGACTACGATGAAGTCTGTGAGCGAAAAGCGCTTGACAAAGTCATCGATTATAGGAATCATCGTGCGTCCCTCGTATTGCGAACCATTGAAAACGTTGTATGACAATGGATAGCCGTCCCGACTTACCAAAAGTCCCAGAACTATCTGCGATTCAGATGTTTTGCCATCCTTTGAGAACCCGGGACAGCGTAATACATCCTCTCGTGCCGACTCAAAATAAAGCGTGGTAACATCGTAGAATACAATCCCGATTTGCCCTCCGAGCACCTTCCGTGTGTGCTCAACACTAATCTCTTGTATCTGCTCGCGTTGCGTGTTATAGAGCGTGTCCATATAGCGGTAGATGCGATTAAGGCTTATATCCTCATCAAAATGGCGCTTAAGATATTCAACTGTCGCAACCTTGCTCTTGGGCCGGCATACGCGGGATATCGCCAAAAGCTTTAGGGTGTCATCTCCAAGTTTGTCAAAGCCTATACCATTGTATATCGGCTCTAATATTAGCCTTGCCCCGTCTTGTCGTATATCTGATATAGAGTCGAAAAACCGCTCTACATCAGACCTCTTTTGTTTGTGCCTCTCGGCTTCGCCGAAGTCAAGCACTTTTTGTCCTCCATACGTTTCGATGAATGCAATTGCTGCGCGTTCATACTTCACAAGGGTATCTTCATCTTTTGAAGAACCAAAAGACTTTAGCAGGATGTACTTGCCATCGGTTTTATGGACAACCTGTACGCTCCACGTACCACCCTTATTGGGTTTTCTGCGCACGAACATAGCGCAAATTTACATATTTTCACGCTGGGACACCCAATTTACCTTAGACAAAATAGTTTAATCGCTGATAATTAAAACAAAACAACATCGGCAGTTTTTTGAGTGATAAAGTCAGGTATGTATTTTATGCGAAATAACAAGCAGTTATGATGTTTTTTTGCCGCAGCGCATATTTTTTTTCAATCCGCCTTGGCGACAGATTTCCCGCTCCGCCTACATGTGAGCGCGATTACCCCCCCTCCGACTACTACGTCGGTTATGCCATTCCCTTGTTTGGATGCCTCGTATTCACAGACAATCCTTTGCAGAAATCTCCAACCGCATTTCGTCCGAAGTTTCAGCGATGCATATCACGACCGGAAAGTCCGTGTCTAAGGGCCAAGCTTCGTCGTACATCCTGACGGAATACACTCCAAAGATGTATTCCAAGAAGATGTATTCCAAACATTGATGCGACACTGTCGGCCGATATTTTTTGCGGGTTGGGAATTTAGTTGTAACTTCGTGGAGGCAAACGGCGACCGCGGGCAAGCGACTCGGCCGTGCCGCATAATTTCTCCGGCGCTGATGTCGGCTTCTGTGCTGCACATCAACGTCTTAAAATGACAACCGAAACGGACGCATCAATGAAGATACGACACATCCTGATGGCGTCGGCGGCGGTTCTGGCTATGGCCGGTGCCGCCTTTGCCGGCGTACGCGGCGGCAAAGATGCCGCACATTTCTCCAAATCAGACATCACGCAAAACCTCAAGCTATTCAACAGCATCTACAAGGAGCTGACAATGAACTATGTGGACACGCTGGACGCCAAGGCGACCATGCGCACCGCCATAGACGCACTGCTCGGGCAAATAGACCCGTATACCGAGTACTTCAGCATCGATGAGCGCGACAACATCACTTCCGTAACCACGGGCGAATATGCCGGCATCGGGTCGGTGATACAGCGTCGCGACAGCGTGGTGGTGCTGACTGCTCCATCTTGGAATTCGCCGGCGCGGCGCGCCGGCGTGCGCCACGGCGATGTCCTCATAAGCATCGATGGCGACAGCGTGACCCCGGCAATGGACATCTCGGAGGTTAGCCGCCGACTCAAGGGTCGCCCCGGCACGGAGGTGCGGCTGCGACTGCGCCGTCCGTGGGTGGACGCAGACAGCGTCTTGGACATTACAGTGACGCGCGGCACCATTACCATCGACCCGCTGCCATATTACGGATATATCGGCGATGGTATCGGATATATAGACATCACCACCTTCAACGAAAAGACCGGTACGGAGGTGCGCAATGCCGTGGCAACGCTCAAGCGCGACCCGTGTGTCAAGAGCCTCGTACTCGACCTGCGTGACAACGGCGGCGGCATCGTCGACGGCGCCGTACAAATCGTGTCGAATTTCGTACCCAAAGGCACGGAGGTGTTGACTATACGCGGCCGCGAAACTCGCAACCGCCGCACCTACAAGACCACCTCTGCACCACAGGATACAAAGATTCCGCTGGTGATATTGGTCAATGACGGCACTGCCAGTGCAGCCGAAATAGTCACCGGAGCACTCCAAGACCTTGACCGCGCTGTCATCGTGGGACGCCGCACATTTGGCAAGGGTCTGGTGCAGAATGTGCGCCCGCTACCTTACGACGGACTGCTCAAGGTTACCACCGGACGATATTACATACCCAGCGGCCGCCTTATCCAGGCCATAGATTACGGTCATCGCAACGACGATGGCTCGGTGGCACGCATACCCGACTCGCTGACAACGGTATACCATACGGCGGCAGGCCGCGAGGTACGCGATGGCGGCGGCATCACGCCCGATACGACGGTGTCGCTACCCGAAAGCAATCGCCTGCTGTACACGCTCTACAACAGCTTCGTAATCGACAACTTTGCCAACCGCTACGCCAATAAGCATCCCGATGTTCCGACAGACACTCTGGACTGGCATCCGGACAGCACGCTCTTTGAAGACTTCAAGGCCTTTGTAGACCCGGCCAAACTCAAGTATGACTCACCTTATGCCGCCGGCATCAAGTATCTACGCGATGCCGCACGTGTCGAGGACTATCTCACGCCGGAGGTGAAGTCCGCGCTCGACAGCCTCGAAAATATGCTCAAACCCGACTTGGCACGCGATATAGAGCGGCGCCGCAACCAAATTATGGAAGTGCTCGAGGACGAGATTGCCGCCCGCTATTTCAGCACACGCGATCTCTCGGCTCGCGCCGTCAAGAACGACCCGGATGTAGATGCGGCACGCGCCATACTCACGGACATGCGGCGATATGATGCCATATTGCGCAAGAAATGATGAATACGAAGGCTGTCAAATCCTCTGTCGGCGGCGATACGCCGTTGGCAGTCATCAGTGCCGCCTTTGCCGCCGGTCGCTCGGAGGCGCTCAAGGCCTTGGCACATCGCCGCCGCAGCATAATCTACGGCGCCAGCGGAAGTGCCGCCGCCATGGCCCTGGCGGCATTGCCGATCGGCCGTAAGGCGCTCACGGCTTTGGTGATAGGCGCCGACAGCGATGACGCGGCATGCCTGTACGGCGATCTATGCCGCGTGGCCGGGGACGAGGCCGTGGCCATACTTCCATCGGGCTACCGTCGCAGCATCAAGTACGGACAAGAGGACGAGGCTTCGCGTATACTGCGTACACAGACGCTCACGCGCCTGCTCGGCGAGACCGATACGAATCATTCGCCGCTGCGCTTCATTGTATCCTATCCCGAGGCTCTGGCCGAACGCGTGGCCTCGCGCGACGAAGTTGACAACCATACCGTCACTCTACGCGTAGGCCAAAGCATCGACCCCAAAGATTTGCTACAAACGCTGCTGGACAATGGCTTCAGCAAAGTCGACTACGTCTACATACCCGGACAGGTGGCCATGCGTGGCGGCATCCTTGATGTCTTCGGCTTCAATGACGAGCGGCCTGTGCGCATCGACTTTTTCGGCGATGATGTCGAGAGCATCCGCTTTTTCGATGTCGAAACGCAGTTGTCCGATGACAAGACGGATAGTGTGTCCATAGCCGCCGATGTCACGCGGCTGGCCAAGGACAATCCCTCGCTGCTCCAATTTGTGGACGAAAAGACGCTGGTGGCCGTGCGTGCCGGCATAGACGTCTGCGCACGCGTGCATGCCGTAGCCGCTTCGGACATTGCCGTCAATGCCCTTACGGCGTCAAGTGAAGACGGCATGACCCTCGCGGACATACGCGCCGACATCGTGGACGCCGACGCTTTTGCCGAGCGCTATGACGCCATGCGCCGCATGACACTGTGTGCCGCAGCCGACCCGGCCTCGAAGCACTCCGAGCAATCGAAGGACTCCGACACCACCAAGAAAACTGCCTCTCTGGACCTGCATTGCTCGCCGCAGGGCATTTATCACAAGAATTTCGAGCTGATAACCAAGTCATTGGGTGACTTTGCCGGGCGTGGCTACAAAATATATATACTCAGTGACAGCGTCCGCCAAATACAGCGCTTGCGCGACATCTTTGCCGACCGTGGCGACGACATAACCTTCGGCGGCGTCGAGGGCACGCTGCACGAGGGTTTTGTAGACCACGAACATAAGGCGTGCGTATTCACCGACCATCAGATTTTTGACCGCTTTCACAAGTACACACTGCGCAGCGAAAGAGCACGCAGCGGACGCGTCGCACTGTCACTCAAGGAACTGGGCGCAATACAGCCCGGCGACTACATAGTGCACGTGGACCACGGCGTAGGCCGTTTTGCCGGTCTGTTGCGTGCCAATGTCAACGGACATACGCAGGAGATGATTAAGCTGGTCTATCAAAACGAGGACATCGTCTTTGTATCCATACACGCGCTGCACAAACTCTCCAAATACCGTGGCCAAGACGGCGAGGCGCCCAAGCTGAACAAGCTGGGCTCGGGCGCATGGAACCGCATAAAAGAGCGCACCAAAAGTCGCCTGAAAGATATTGCTCGCGACCTTATACGCCTGTATGCAGCGCGTAAGAATCAGCAGGGTCATGCATTTGCTCCGGACAGCTATATGCAGAACGAGCTTGAAGCATCGTTTGTCTACGAGGACACCCCGGACCAGATTACAGCGACGCAGGCTGTCAAGTCAGACATGGAAAGCCCACGGCCCATGGACCGCCTGATATGCGGCGACGTGGGCTTTGGCAAGACCGAGATAGCCGTGCGCGCGGCCTTCAAAGCTGCCGTGGATGGCAAGCAGACCGCCATATTGGTGCCCACCACGGTCCTTGCATATCAGCATTACAACACCTTCAGCGAACGCCTCAAAGATTTTCCGGTGCGTGTCGAATACCTGTCGCGAGCCCGCTCGGCCAAGGACACCAAGGCCATACTTGCCGACCTTGCCGAGGGCAAGATAGACATCATCATAGGCACGCACAAACTTATCGGCAAGTCCGTGCATTTCCATGACTTGGGGCTGCTGGTGATAGACGAGGAACAAAAATTCGGCGTAGCCGTCAAGGAACGCCTCAAGCAGATGAAGGTGTCGGTGGACACACTCACCATGAGCGCCACACCAATACCGCGCACGCTACAATTCTCGCTCATGGGCGCGCGCGACCTTTCGTCGCTGACCACTCCGCCGGCCAATCGTTACCCCATAGTCACCAATGTGGACACTCTCAGCGATGACTTGCTGACCGAGGCCATAGGTTTCGAGCTTGCGCGCGGCGGTCAGGTTTTCATCATCAATAATCGTATCGAGGGACTGTACCGCCTGCAAAACATGGTAAGCCGACTTGTCCCGGATGCGCGCTCCATAGTTGCGCACGGGCAAATGCCCCCCGAAGCACTCGAAAAGGCCATCATCGACTTCACCAACCACGACTATGACATCCTTATAGCCACCACTATCATCGAATCGGGCATTGACATGCCCAATGTCAACACCATCATAGTCAACAATGCCCAGAACTTCGGACTGAGCGAGCTGCACCAGTTGCGCGGACGCGTGGGCCGCAGCAGCCGCAAGGCCTTCTGCTACCTGCTTGTCCCACCGGACGCCGAACTTACCAGCGTGGCACGCCGACGCTTGCAGGCCATAGAGAGTTTCAGCGACTTAGGCAGCGGAATACACATCGCCATGCAAGACCTGGATATACGTGGCGCCGGCAACCTCCTGGGCGCCGAGCAAAGCGGATTTATCGCAGACCTTGGCTACGAAACATACCAAAAAATATTGAAGGAAGCGGTCACCGAATTGCGCACGCAGGAATTTGCGGACACCATGAAAGCGTCCACGGACACTGTCGGAGACGGCGCCACGGATTCCGATGATTTTGTGGCCGACACCACGGTGGAAAGCGACCTCGAATTGCTGCTACCAGCCGACTATGTGCCACAGGAATCCGAACGCATAAGCCTTTACCGCGAATTAGACAATATAGAACGTCAGGACGACCTCGAAGCTTTTGCCGCACGACTTATCGACCGTTTCGGCCCTATTCCGGCGGTAGCTCGCGAATTGTTGCTGGTGCCGCGCCTGCGCCGCGATGCACGCCGCTTGGGCATAGAGAAAGTTGTTCTGAAAAACGGCAAAATGTACACCTACTTTGTAGATGCGTCCAACATCGCCTATTATCAGTCAGCGATGTTCGGTCGTATGCTCAGTTATCTCAACCTCAACAGCCGACGCGTACACATCCGCGAAAACGCCGGACGCCGCTCCTTCGTCATCGACTCCGTGCCCACGGTGCATGACGCCGTCTCGGCGCTCGAGACAGCCCTCACCCTCCCCGTGGCCTGACGGAAAGCTTTTGCCCAAGTCAAGGAGACCACGCCGTGCTACTCGAAATTGATTAGCGTAACTAATAGGCCTCGGCGTCAATGGGCGCGGACAACGAGCCAGTTGGTTTGGTAGATGGAACGGACAGCAAAGAGCAGACGTGCCGGAGCACCCTCATCGGCGCGGAACCACCCGTAATTCCAGCCCATGCCCATGTCGAGATACAGCGCGTGGCGCACGCCCATGTGTACAAGAGCCTTAACAAAACAGTCCAGAGAGACCGGATAACAGGACTGGATGATGGTAAATCCGCCGTCCGGCGTGACTCCAACGTCAGCCTTCTCACTTCGTCGGTCGAAGAGACAGACTGCGCGGCATATGTTTTTCTTAGTCCGGTATATCGGTCGTCCGCCATAGACGTCTTTGCCGTTATACACCAGAAGCATCTGCTGGAACAGACTGCCGCCATCGGCTTCTGCCCGGCGAATCATGACCTCGAGGCTGTCCATGGGCGCTATGACGACGCGCCCCCGGGTGCTACACAGCAGTCCGGTGTTTGCCTCACAGTTGTATCCGTGGCGAAGCCTCCCGACGCTGACGTAATCGCCGGCAACATTAGCGGCACTGAAGCTGTCCGTTCTTTCACCGGTGAAGGCCGCCTCGACGCACAAGCAGACCTTGGGGTCATCGATGTCCGGTATCATCGAATCTACCAGCTCGACGGAAGCCCTTGATGTCTTGATGTCCAGTCGAATGAAATCCTTGCCGTCCATACTTATTAAGGAGTGCGAAACAATGGAATCGGCGATACCGGGACCTTCGGCATCGTCAGTGTGTCCTCCTGTATGTGCACAAGCGGCAACGAATACCGCCATGAATGCGGCCTGTGTAGCAACCGCAAATTGGTGTGGAAGTTTCACTTTGGTTAGTAGTCTTGTCCGATGTAGTGTCGGTCTCCTTGGGAGATTGTAAAAAAAACAGGTTATTATTAAGGCTCTTGTTTAAGGGATAAGCTGCGCCACGCGCCGGATGTCAACGTTGGACGTCAGCTTCTAACGACAAAATTACTCTTTTATTTTCGAACTTACAATACCCGCACCCAATTCAAGACGATTGCGACCACGGCTCTTTCATTCGAAAAATCGGCAAAAAGCTTAAAATAGTGCTATTTATAGTGAGTATGACCTTGTGTCTTTTGTGATTATAGGGAACACCGACAAAATGCAAGAGTAACCGGAGGGGGCTATTTCAAGCCGTTGTAGGTCGTGCCTTTTTTCTTGGCTCGAACCTTCATATACATCGAGGGGTTAGCGTTGATGTAGCAGTAGGGGTCATCATCGGGTTGCTTGACGGTAATACGGATGTCCTTGGAAGTTTGAGAGCCGGAGTATTTGAGGCGCACGGTGTACAGCGTAGCGTCTTCGGTTTCACGGACTTCGGTGATGTTCATCTCCATGGTGTAGGGCTTGGTGGGATTGTAACCGTTTTCGGGAGTAGCGCCTTTCATATATGCTGCTGCTTGATATGGGCGTGGTTCGTTTATGCCCTTGACATACCATTCGCGCAAACGACCTCGAGCGTGGTCGGTCAAGCCGGTGACGGTATTGATCATATCCAAACATTCTTCGCCCACTGACTGTCCGTACTCGCTGTACATTCCAATGGCTATCACCTGAAGAGCCACAACTCCTTCAGGTGTCTTTCCTATTTTCTCTCGCAGGGTTTTGAATTCGGCTACCGACTTGGGGAGAGCCTCTACGCTGACCGTTTTCAAGCCTTTGCTTTGAGTTGCGGGGACGGAAGTTGCAGCCGAAGCACTTGCTTGTCCTGTGCCGGCAAAAGCGACTGCCGATGACAGCAATAGTGCTGCTACCGGAATAAGTTTTAAGGTTTTAGATATCATGCTTGCCATATCATCTTGATTTAATATTATGTATTCTTCGGTGTATGGTTGCCGTCCGACATACCATGGCGTCCGAGCCATGCCATGCGCACATCGCAAAGATACAACAATTTCGCAACTATACAAACAACCGTGCGGTTTATCGCCCCAAAACACTTCCGGAAAGATTCCTATAAGAAGCGCAACGGCATAGAGAAAGAACAGCCTTATTATGGCCAAAAATCAAAGATATCCCGGCGGGATATTCTCTACCATTCGTAAGGTGGCATCTCGAAGGGAAATATAATCTTAACTTTCAGCCCTTGAACTTTCACGTAGATTTTCCCCATTGAGTTTTTGGGATGGGCGTAAATTCCGTCAGAGTACACATAGCCTGATTTTTTCATAGATTCGACGAATTTCTCCACTCCCTCACGATTAGCAAAGTCTATGGTGAGCAGCTGATCCTCACCGCTCTTAAATGCGATATTCGTGGATCCGCTTGGCTCTTGGCGATGGGCTGTCATATAAACAAAAGGCTCTATTTCGTCAACATCCGCAGGTCGCTTAAATTCCTTGATGGTAAATCCGAGCGTCTTCAACACTTCGGCGGCGTTGGCCCTGAAGCCTACGCCCATATCCTCGTCAAGCACTTCGATCAAGGCATATTGGGTCAATGGAGCGACGGACGCCGGCTTATCCTCACCGTCTGAAGAGGCCGCTTGCTTGGCGTTGACACCCTTTTGACTTGCTGTGACATCGTTATTTCGGTCTGCCGTAGCTTCTGTCGTGTCGGAGTCTTTATCGACCTTGTTCGCGGAGCTGCATCCGCAGGCCAAAGTCGCGATAGCGATAGAGGCAAGGATAAGCATCTTCTTGCAACTCAGGCCGCAAGACTCTCGCTTCGCGTTGCGCGTTTCGTTTGATTGTTTTTCCATTTTATTGAGCTTTTGAGGGGGGGTAAGGTGTTGCGATTACTTGATTAGGGGAAGGTGTTGTGATGCTCTTGGCTAATGATAATTGGTCGGCTATTATTATCATCAGAGAGTTCTCCGTAATTCAAATACAAAGCTACTGCTTTTTGTCGGATAAGACAACATTTCTTTCTCGTATTCAGATTCGTATTCAGATAAATATTCGTCAGACATACCCAGCCCGTTGCATCATTTGTGTGCGGATAGTTAGAAGCGGGCGGTGAGGGCGAAGCCGGCGCAGCGCATGCCCAGCATTGGGGAGAATGTCAATGTGGGGGCGGCAGCGCGAGCGGCGGCCTTTTCGCGTGCAACGCGGCGCGCCGGGTTGCGGTCAAGGAAGCCGACGAACTCGTTGACCGGGTCAACAAGAAAAGCCACGATATTGCCTAATACAGCCGACCCCCATAGCGTGTAGTTTTGGTCCACAATATGCCGCTTGATGCGGTAAAAGCCTTCGCCTACGCAGCTTCCGATGATGGGTGTTACAAAAAGGTCTTGTATCGACGGCCGTTCCATAAATGCCTCGACACCATATTCCCACCCGACATTTGAGACGATGGTGCAGTAAAGCATTGACTGCCAAAAATTGAAGCCGCACGAACGAGCCGCCATGAAGTACACACCGCCGGCGTATGGATGCAGTATGTAATTGAAATAGAACTTGTCGTGGTCCCATTCGACACCCTTGTCGATGACGTGATTGTACCAGCGTTTGAACAGTGGGACGTCCTGCAGCTCGGCGCGATTCCACGATGTGGCATCCTCGGGCAGACATTCCAATACCAAGAGCGTGCCTACGAAGGCCGAGCCGAGCGTGATAGTGTTGTACCACAGGCGCTTCCAGTCGTGCGAGCTTGCCGTCCACGATACGGGCATCTCGTATGGACTTACAGGCCCGGGATGTGCTCCGAAGCGAGCATCCCAGTCACAGTCAATGCTGTCCGGGCGCAGTGGCGGCAGCGGCGCGGCACATGGTGTGTTCCACTGTATGTCAGCCAATTCGGACGCCGCAATGGTTACCGTTGCCTCGGATTTCGCCATGGAGTCGGCAACGGCGTTTGTCTCGTCGGGGACAATGATGGCTCTCTGTGCGCACGTCGAAGTTGCGACAACGGAGAAGATGAAAAAAAGAACGATGCGTAATAACGGACTCATTCGGTGCGGAGTGTCAAAACTGTAGTATCTGTGCCGTGTGTCTTTGAAGCAGCATCGGCGAAATCCCGATATAATAGTGCCTGATGACGCTTGGCACGCCGTGGGTCGAGACGATGCATTGCCATATCTTAATGACGTTACAAAGGTACTTCTTTTCGAGTATAACAAAAAAGTGCAAAATGCATTTTTCGACTTTTAGACCAACAACTGCCCGTTTTTGGCAAATATCGGCGTACACGACCAATAGATGTCCCTATTGCGAAAAAGTTTTTAGAACTTGCACTTTTTTTGCTCCACTACAAGGATATGCGAGCCTGCATTTCGATAATCCCTTTGTCTATTTCGGAAAAAACATAAAAAAACATAACGCCAAACACATAAGGTACTTCCAAACAGCCGATATAAGCAATTTTATTGCTAAATTTGCGTTATGATAGAAGGGAAGTAGGCTCCGAAGCAAATTTCGGCGTCAATTTCGTTAGGCCTGTAACCAACCACACCAACAACTATCACGCACATGGACTTGACAGTCAGCAATATATCCAACAACATACGAATACTTGCCGTTGCGGCAATGCTCTTGTGCGCCGTGGGAGCGGCACGCGCCTTACCTGCGGAGACTTACGCAACCAAATCGGCATTGGCCTCCGGAAAGTGGGTCAAGGTCAGCGTGGATGCCACCGGCATCTATCGCCTGACGCCCGCGACGCTGCGCCGCTGGGGCTTTGCCGACCCGTCCAAAGTCAGCGTTTACGGATACGGAGCCTACCGTACCGGCAACCGCTTGAGTGCGGCCAACTTCTATGATGACCTTCCGGCCATACCCGTGCAACGCCTTGCCGACGGCACCATCGTGTTTTATGCATACGGCCCGATGTCATGGGAGCAGAGCGCTTCGCGACGATATGTGGGCAGTCAGAATGTCTATACCACAAAGGGTTATTACTATATTGGCGAAAATCCCGAGGCACCTGCAAGCGATTCACCCATGACGGTATCCTCCGAAGTTACGGGCGACATAGCCGAGACATACAACGCACGACTGCACCACGAAGTGGATGAAATCAGTCCCGGCGAGGCCGGAGCCGCACTCGTAGGCGAAGACTTCCGCTACACCCCCACGCGTTACTTCGACTTCAAGCTCACCGACCGCGACGAGTCAGATCCAAAGATATGGATGGAATGCTCGTTTGTCTCCAAGACATACTCGGCTTCGGCATTGCTCAAATTCACCGTCAACGGCACCGAATTGCCTGAGATTTACGCCGATGCTATAGGTACTACCAACAATTCCTCATACTACCACGGCGTGGAAGGTACGCCGCGCCGTACCTTTGAACTCTCAGGCAGCGATGCACGCATAGGCATCACCTATGCGCCTCAGGGCACCACCAACGGCGCATGGCTCAACTATTTGACGCTCAATTATACGCGCAAGTTGCGCCTGCCTTCCACCGGCGAGGGGACGCTACTGTTTTGGCTAAGCAACTCGGCGGCACGCCTCAGCGGTGTCACAGATGCTTCGCGTCTACACGTTTGGGATGTCAGCAATGTACTGGCTCCCGTGGCCATGCAGTTTACCGCTGAGGGTTCCGGCGTGCTGTGGAACAACCCAATGTACGGCTTCCGCTCTTATGCGGCGTGGACCGAGAACGCCGCGCTACCCGAGCCGACACTCGTCGGCAGCATCGCCAATCAAAATCTCCACGGACTTGACGTTCCGGACATGGTTATAGTGGTACCTGCGGCCTACGCCGCACAGGCCGAGCGCATCGCCGAGTTGCACCGCAACGATAAAATCCGGCCCATGACCGTATCTGTCATAGAAGATCAGGCGATATACAACGAGTTTTCGAGCGGTAGTCCTGATGTTCACGGCCTGCGGCGCTTTTTCAAGATGCTCTATGACCGCGGCGGCGGACTCACCCCTACATCCGAGCATCACCTGCAATATGCACTTCTGATGGGCTGCGCCACCTACGACCACCGCCACCTCACCGCCGACCTCAAGCGCATGAACACGGTGACGCTGCCGGCGTGGGTAACCACGACTATGCGTTCCAGCCTCAACGACAACGACGGCTTCACCTGCGACGACTTTGCCGCCATACTTGCCGATGACAGCGGCGAGAATATGGCCTACGACAAGATAAGCATATCTCTGGGACGTCTACCCGTGCGCTCGCTCGACGAGGCCACCTCCACCGTAGACAAACTCTGCGAATACGTCAAGTCCTCCAAGAAGACCGATTGGCGCAATCAGGTGCTGATTCTCGCCGATGACGAAGACCAGGCCATACACATGACACAGGCTGACACCTTCGAAAAAAATATCGAGAACACCGACCCGGGCGTTTTCCTTACCAATAAGGTATATATCGACGCCTACGAAAAGGTATCAGGCACCGTTCCGGGAGCTCGCGAGGAGATGTTCCGACTCCTGGACGCCGGCATGGCGTATTGGATATACCTCGGACACGCCTCCAATCACGGCATGAGCCACGAAAAGATGCTCACAATGGAAGACATCAACGGGCTGTACCTCAAGCGTATACCCATACTTATCGCCGGCACGTGCGATTGGTTGCGGTGGGACTCGAACACACTGAGCGCCGGCGAGATATTCTTCCATGAACGCTATGGCGGCACTATCGCCACTATCAGCGCCACTCGCCCCGTATACATCAGCGAAAACGGCCGGTACATGGCCGCCTTGGGACGCAACTTCGCCGTACGAGACGAGTATGGACGCCTGCCGGCCATCGGCGACATCTACCGCAATGCCAAGAACAACATACAAAACTCTTCAAGCATCGCAAGCGACAATCACCTGCGCTACGTCCTTATGGGCGACCCCGCCATGCGAGCCGTCACACCCTCCAACCGCGTACGCCTCGAGACCATAGACGGCAAGGCCTTGCCCGGCAATGTCAACGATGACAGCGCCGAGCAGATAGTCGTGTCCGCTATGCAGCGCGCCACCTTTGCCGGGAGCATCACAGATGCATCGGGCAACATCCTGACAGACTTCAACGGCCGCGTCTTTGTCACTATATACGATGCAGACTATTCGACGACATCTTCGGGCCGCGGTTCGGGCAAGCCTTACACCTTCGACACACATGGAGGCAAGCTGTATACCGGTGTCGCTGTGGCCAAGGACGGACACTGGAGCCTCGAAGTGGCCATGCCCGGCGAAATTGCCGATAACTTCCGCGAAGCCACGGCCAACATGTACGCCTATGCAGACGCAGACGACCGCGATGCCTGCGGCGTCAGCCATGCATTCTACGTCTACGGCATGGACGAAAACGCCCCCGAGGATACCCAGGCGCCGACCATCGAGGCCATGTACCTCAACCACGAGAGTTTTGTCGACGGCAGCGCGGTCAATTCGGATCCCATGCTCATAGCCAAGATCAGCGACAATGTAGGCATCAACGTCTCCACTGCCGGCATAGGCCACCAAATGACCCTCGCTATGGGTCGCAAGACTTACAACGACGTATCACAGTATTACACGGCCAATGACGACGGCAGTGCCGGCGGCACAATATGCTATCCGTTGAGCGGTCTCGAAAAAGGCAAATATAGCATCACACTCAAAGTGTGGGACACAGCCGGCAACAGCGCCGACCGCACTATCAACTTCAACGTCAGCCCCTCGGCAACCCCACGCATCTACGATGTCTGGACAGACTCATCGCCGGCATCGGTACAGGCCAACTTCTACCTGCGACACGACCGTCCCGACCAAATGCTCACCGTCACCGTGACAGTATACAATATGCTGGGCCAGCCGCTGTGGAGCAACACTACCAAAGGCCTATCGGACATGTATGTATCCACGCCGGTGGTATGGAACCTCACTGACGGGGCCGGAAGGCGCGTGCCGCGCGGCATCTACCTATACCGCGCCGTCATCGTCGGCGAAGACGGGCAGGAACAAGCCACGGCATCACAACGTCTGGCTGTAACATCAAAGTGACGCAAATCAAAACACATACAAAACCAAATAAAACATACGCACGACAAAAGCATTAGAACCAACACTATACAGACAATGCACGAAAACAACCGTCTTGCGACAACACCACTTCCCGAGCCAACCCTGCGGCGACTGCCATGGTATCTGGCATACCTGACGACGCTGCGCACACAGGGCCAAACCCATGTGTCCTCGACCCGTATCGCCGCCGATGTAGGCGTGGACTCATCGCAGATAGCCAAAGACCTCTCCTTCCTCAACATCAAAGGCAAGACTCGCATAGGCTACGAAGTACAGGCTCTCGAAAACGAGTTGCGCCAGTTCCTCGGCTTCGGCCGCAACCACGATGCAGTCATCGTCGGCGCCGGCTCGCTGGGCTCGGCACTCATGCGTGACAGCGGCCTCCACCGCTACGGGTTGAATATCGTGGCTGCTTTCGATACGGACCCGGCCATAGTCGGCGGCGAAATCAGCGGCATACCCATATATCATGCCAACCGTCTGGCCGAGATATGCCAAGGGCGAGACATAGCCATAGCCGCCCTCACCGTCCCGGTAAGTGCAGCCCAAGCCGCCGCCGATGCAGCCATAGACGCCGGCATCCGCGGTATTTGGAATTTCACCCCTTGCCGCATACGCGTCCATGGTGGCGCCGTGGTGCAAAACACATCTATGTATTCGCACCTGGCGGTGATGTACAACCGACTGCAAGACCCGCAGCAGTAACGCCGAAAGGCACGACCCGGGCACGGCACAACAGCTGACAGCACGGCTGACAATATAAGCCGACAGACATACAAGACGTAATCTACAGAACCACGACATCAAGCCGCCACACCAGTTATGAAGATACTTGCCATAGACAACGAAGGACACGTGCACGCCGCCGCCGATTCGGCTGTGGTGACGCGTTCGCAGCCGTGGTTCGAGCCCGACCAAGGGGCGCCATGGCATGGCGAGGCATACATTGCCGCCATAGTCTCGCGCTTGGGCAAGGGTGTGGCCGAGCGTTTTGCCCGGCGCTATTACGACAGTCTGTGCGTTGTGATACATCCGCGGCCGGACGTAGCCGGAAGCCTCTATGAATGGACGCGCGATGGATCTATACTCATGGGAGATCATATACCCGTGGACAATCTTGCAGACAAGACGAAAGTGAGTGTCGGCGAAGCATCCTATCCGGTGGACATCGCCCGGATGCTCGGTATGTTTGACCGCCTATTGTGCGACGTAGCCGAACACCACACCATCAAGACCGGGGACATGCTGATGCTGCCATTAACCGAAATACAGCCCGTGGCATTGAGGCGTCCGTTGACACTGGACATCACCCTCGGGGAGACACGTGTAATGCGGCTCAAGGTCCGATAAACGATGGCCGACAGCCATAGATTTCGCACCCGGAGATACGAGCCAAAGCACATATAAATACAGACATAACAAAAGACAAGACACAAAACACTATTCGAGAAATACAGCCAAAATCCGAATATGAAAAAACTACTACTCCAAATATTGGGCGCCGCCCTGTGCGTGAGTACACTCACAGCTACCGCACCCGAAGCATCGGCCTTTAAGCCATCGCATTTCACGGCTATTTCGGCCCTGTCTACGGGACATTGGGTCAAAATACGCGTAGATCACGAAGGCCTTTACGAAATCACATATGACCAACTGCGCCAATGGGGATTTGCCAATCCGGAATCGGTCTCGGTCTACGGTTTCGGCGGCACGATGCTGACCCACGGGTCATTCTACGACACCGACCCGGACGACCTTACTCCCACGGTATGTTTCCATACGGACAATGCTGTACGTTTCTACGGTGTCGGCGCCATGCGTTGGCTTCCGGAGAGCTACCGCGAAATCAACCTTGAACAGAATATTTATAGCAATTACGGATACTACTTTGTGTCCGACGTGAAGCTCGAGGTCGGCGAGGATAAGGTGGAATTGCGCGAAAGCTCCGGCAAGCGTGCCACGGCAGTCTCGGCAGTCTACGGCTTCACCGAGGATGTCGAAAATCCCGTGAAAGCCGGCGGCTTCTTTCTGGGCAAGCCTTACGGTGCCAACGAATACCACACCTTCAAGATTCCGGTGACCGGATTTGCCGCCGATTGCATAGACCCGGTATTCACTATCAACGCCCGTTATGCAGCCAACTTCGGCATCACCGGCGTGGCAAGTGCCGAGTACGATTCGACCAAACTGCTCAGCGTATCGCGAACCGCCTACGATGTGCCGAGTCTTACAACCTCCAGCGACCGCAATTTTTATCTATCCACCTACAAGGAAAGCTTTTCGAGCCTTGCTTCAGACGGGTCGCTGCCCGACACGGTATTCACCTTCAAATTCGGAGCCGAGGAACGCATCCAGCACCAGGTCAATTACCTTGCGGACGATTACCTCACTTTCAGCTATCCACAGACGGCCTTCAAGCGTGACGGAGAGGCCACAATACTCTACTTTGTATGTTCCGAACAATGGCAAAACTTTGTAGTCAACAACTGCGACGACAAGACGCTGATATACGATGTAACCTATGCCTCTCCGCGACTCAAGTCATATACGACAAAGTACGACAGCGATGCGCACACACTCACCGGATGCTTTGACCGTACCATCAACAACATCACCTATCCCTGGCACGCCCGAATGCTGGTGGTCAATCCAACCACGGACGCCGTATCCGTCCCAGAATACGTGGGTGTGGTCGCCAATCAGAACATCCATGGCGACGCAGTTCCCGATTTGCTCATAATCACTACCGATGAGCTATACGAGGCCGCCCAAGAGCTGGCCGAGGCACACCGCGCCGAGGGACTAAGAGTCAATGTGTATACACAGCAACAGGTGTTCAACGAATACACCTCCGGCACGCCCGACATCGCAGCATACCGCCGTGTAGTCAAGATGTTCTATGACCGCGACAGCACGCGCATGAAATATTTGCTCCTCTATGGACGCGGTATTTGGGACAACAGACAGATTATCGAAAAGACCAACAACGAGGTTCTATTGGCCTACGAAAATCCTTCCACCATATTTGCCGGCAGCTTGTCGCAGGCATACGTGGGAGACGGCGTGCTTGGCGTGATGGCAGACAATGCCTATCTCGAAAAATTGCACTCCTTTGAAGCCGAGGTCGCCGTAGGCCGCATTCCGGCAGATAATCTTCAAATGGCCCGTGACGCCAACGCCAAGATTATCAATTATATGAACAGCAAGGTGCCATTCATCAACTTTACGCGCGGCGTCTTTGTCTCAGATGACGGCGATGGATACACCCACCTCAACCAGACCGAACACCTCATAAAACGTATCCAGGCCGGCTACCCGGCGGTTACCGGAATCCGGGTGCACAACGATATCTTCCCCTGGACAGGCAAAGACGCCAAAACCGCACGCACGGTACTGTCCGATGCACTCATCAAAGGCGTGGGACTGTTCTGCTATGTCGGACACGGCACGCCAGACGGCTTCACCGGCGAAAAACTGTGGACACGCTCCTTTGCCACTTCGCTTAACATCAAGTATCCGCCACTGGTTCACTTGTCCACCTGCGACTCATATGCCTTCGACCACCGCGACAATGGTATTGCCGAGGCTATGTTCTTCAAGAAAGACGGCGGCAGCATAGGTATCATCGGAGCATGTCGCGCAGTATACATGCAGATGAACCAATTCTTGGCACTGAACCTCGCCGAGGTTTACGGCAAGGCCCGTTACGGCACCACCGTCGGAGACATATACCGCCTGGCTTACAATCAGACCAAGAAAAAATACTACAACGACGATTACGTAACACTCAACACCAGTTGCTACAACCTCTTGGGCGACCCCGCAGTGCGTCTGCCGTTCCCTATGGACACAGAGAACACGCCCAAAATCGAGCGCTTCAATGATGTCAATGTCAGCAATTACGAGCCCGGAGTCTCCGAACGCACACGCAACGAAGCCTGCGAGATTGTCCCCGGCCATAAATTCACCATTGAGGGCGGAATAACCGGCGGCACAGGCCTTGACGGCACAGCCAACGTCACCGTATACCAGTCGCCGCGCACCGTCACCACCTTGGTACAGAACCCCCAAGACCGTCTTACGCCCAAGGATGTAACCATAGAACAAGACGTCTTGGCCGAGACGGTGGGCACCTGTCTTGACGGACACGCTGCCGTGGATGTCACCGTGCCGCAGCCCATGACTGTCGGCGAATTCAACCGCATAGTGCTTACGCTCACCGACAGCAACCAACCCTCAACCGGCGTGGCTGCCGTATACGACGTGGCATACATAGATGACAATGCGGACGAGGTACTACCCGACTATGCACACGCGCCACAAATCGAGCAAATGTATCTCAACGACAACACTTCCACGCAGGATATAGTGGTGGGTAAGAACTTTGTCCTCCATGCCACCGTACGCGCCGCCTCCGGCTTCAACGTATCTTCCGATTTGGGTGTCGCCACACGTCTGACCATGGACCACAATAAGAGCTACCACGACGTGCTCTACAATATCAAACCCACGGACGACCCTGCTGTCTTCGAGCTGACATATCCCATGAACGATGTTTCGGACGGACGACACGTCTTGACCCTCGATGTGGCCGACAATACCGGAGCGCGTGCATCTATGGACTTGGCTTTCACAGTGATGTCTTCGCAAGTGCCTATGAGCATCACCATGGACAATACCTCGAGCATAATACGTCAGGACTGCACCTTTGACGCCACCTCCGAGAACACGTCTGTCACAGGCCCCTACCGACTCATAATCTGCAATGCTATGGGCAATACGGTCTACAACAAGAGCGTTTCGCTGCCCTACACCTGGGATCTTAAGGACAAAGACGACGCATACGTCAGCGATGGTCAATATACGGCACGCATACTTGCCGGAGATAGCGACAGCGCCCCGTACGGCAGCACAAATACAATAACTTTCACCGTCTTGCGCAGAAAATGAAAACCATACTTCCCGAGACCGAGCGTGCCGGCATTATCGCTCTGATGCGACGCGAAATCGTGCCTGCCACCGGATGCACCGAACCGGTGGCCGTGGCCTTGGCCTGTGCCTATGCAGCCCGTCAAACCGGCATGGGTCCGCAGCGACACCCCGCCGACTTTGCCTCCATAACCTGCCGATTGAGCGGCAATATGATTAAGAATGCCATGGGCGTCGGTATCCCCGGCACGGGGCGCACGGGATTGCCCATAGCCATAGCCCTGGGTGCATTGCGCGGCAATCCGGACTGCGGCCTCGAAGTACTGGACGGAGTCAGCCGTGACGAGGTGGAAGCTGCCGATGCGTTGACAAAAGCCGAAGGAATCATCGACATCGGGCTGCAACCCGGCCCTTGCGACAAGCTATACATTGATGTATCCATACGTACCGCCGACGGGCGATACGGACACGCAATCATTGAAGGTGCACACACGCACGTTGTCCTCCTGGAAGGGAGTGCCGATGATGAATGTCGAATGTCGGATGTCGGATGTCGAAAGGACGGCAGCGCCTCCGAGACTGCAGACGGCGGCGCGGATATACAACTGACTATGCGCAAGGTATGGAACTTTGCCATGACTACTCCTTTGGACGAAATACGCTTTATCCTCGAAGCTCGCCGGCTCAACAAGGCCGTGGCCGAAAGCGCCATGCACGGCGACTACGGCCACAGCGTAGGTCGTACCATGCACTGTCTGCGACAACGACAACTTATGGGCGACAGCATATTCACGCATATCCTGGCCTATACGTCCGCGGCGTGCGATGCACGCATGGGCGGTGCCGCAGTGACGGTGATGAGCAACAGCGGCAGCGGCAATCAGGGCATAGCGGCCACCGTCCCGGTGGTGGTATATGCCGATGACATCCATGCCGATGAAGAGCACACCATACGAGCACTTACATTGAGCCATCTTACGGCGATATACATCAAGCAAAGCCTCGGGCGGCTTTCGGCACTATGCGGATGTGTGGTGGCTGCCACCGGCTCCAGCGCCGGGATATGCTACCTTATGGGCGGCGATTACGATCGCGTGGTTGCCACCATCAAGAATATGGTAGCAACACTCACCGGAATGATTTGCGACGGAGCCAAACCCAGCTGTGCGCTCAAGCTTGCCTCCGGAGTCTCCACTGCCGTAGTCAGCGCCCTCGTAGCCATGGAAGGCCATTGCGTTACTCCTCTCGAAGGCATTGTCGATGATTCCATAGACCGGACCATCGCCAATCTCACCACCATAGGCCGTGACGCTATGAACGAAACGGATGACACCATACTTCGCATAATGACCTCGAAATGAGCAGCAACGACGCTGAGCGACCATCAATTTTGCAGGCTTCCGAAGAACTACAACGCGCCTGGGACTTCATAGAAAACACAGATGTGAGCGTCTTCCTCACCGGCAAAGCCGGCACGGGCAAGACCACTTTTCTACACGATTTGGTATCGCGCAGCTCCAAGACCTTGGCCGTGGTTGCGCCTTCGGGTGTAGCGGCCATAAATGCCGGCGGAGTCACCATACACAGCTTTTTTCAACTGCCACTGTCGCCGTTCATCCCCGGGATAGGCAGACGAGAGCAGCGCTTCAATTTTTCGCGCGACAAGTTGCGTATCATCCGCGCCCTTGATGTCCTGGTCATAGACGAGATTTCAATGGTGCGCAGCGACCTGCTCGATGCCGTGGACGATGTCTTGCGGCGCATACGCGGCACGCAGGCACCCTTCGGCGGAGTACAGTTGCTGATGATAGGAGACTTGCGCCAACTCTCGCCCATAGTAACGACTCAAGAGTCACAGCTACTGGCGACGCATTACGATACACCTTACTTCTTCGGCAGTCAAGCATTGCGGCGCTTAAGATATGTCACCATAAGCCTGCGGCATGTGTTCCGGCAAAAGGATAGCGAGTTTGTACGTATACTCAATGATATACGCGACGGACATCCCACGGCCGATGGTCTGCGGATGCTCAATAGCCGTCTCGACCCCGGCTTCACGCCCCCGCCGGATGCCGGATACATACGCTTGACTACACACAACCGCATAGCCGACAGCATCAATAACGCATGTCTGGAAGCACTGCCGGGACGCACCTACACGTATAAGGCTTGTACCAAAGGCACTTTCCCCGAAACATCATTCCCCACCGATGCGGTACTCACGCTCAAGGCCGGGGCCCAAGTGATGTTCATTAAAAACGACCCCACGGGTGCCGGACGTTTTTTCAACGGCAAAGTGGGACGTGTGGCTTATGTCGATGCCACCACTGTCAAAGTATGCTTTGCCGAGTCGCCGGAATACATCACCGTCGAACCCATGGAGTGGGAAAACACTACCTACGTGGTCAATCCCGAGACCAATACACTGGAAAGCTCGGTGCAAGGGACTTTCAGCCAATTGCCGCTGCGACTGGCATGGGCAATCACCATCCATAAAAGCCAAGGCCTGACCTTTGACCGGGCCATCATCGATGCCGGCTCCTCGTTTGCACCAGGACAGGTATATGTTGCATTGAGCCGCTGCCGATCGCTCGAGGGCATGGTGCTTGCAACACCCATTAACGCCTACTCGGTCATAAACGACCCCGCTGTGGCATCCTACATTGCAGCCGAAGACGCCCGTGTGGCCGAAAGCTTAGCCCTACTTCCGCAGCTGCGGCGTGCCTACCGCGTACGCCTATTGTGCGACACCTTCCGTATGGCACAGATAGACACCCTGCACGGACGACTATGCCGCATATTGTCCGAGACTTATAGCAAAATGTTCGGCGACATTACGCGCATGCACCTCAATGCACACGAGGACCTGCGTATCCGAGTAATCGATGTGGCCGACCGATGGATAGCGCTGCTGGCGGCCACAGAGCCTTCGCATGTCACCGATGCGGCGCTGCAGGACCGCATACGTCGCTCGGCACAATATTTTGCCGACACGCTGGGCCAAATCTTCGGCCCGTGGTTTGAAGGTACGGCAATGGTACGCAGCGAAAACAAGGTTATGACCCGACGCCTGGCCGATGTATACGAACAGCTACGCGTGGCCTTACGCGCCACGGAAGCATTGATGCAGACCGTAGCAAAGGATGGCTTTGATCCATCGACAATACTGGCACAACGGCGGCAGACCATGCTCGAGGCCTCGGGCGCACCAGCCAAGGGACGGGCACGCGCCTCCAAGTCGGCCACGCGCGAACGCTCGGCCGATGTGTCGGTGAACATGCTTCGTCAGGGCATGACCATCAAACAAGTGGCGGCCGAGCGGCGGCTGTCCCAATCCACGGTTACGCGCCATATAGCCGACGGCATCGCTGCCGGACAGGTGGATATCTATGCTTTGATAGAACGCCCTGCCGTAGCCGAAATTGCCGATGCGATACGCCTCGCCGGCGAGGACGCCACCCTCGACGAAGTACGGCAAATGTGCATACGGCGCATCCCTAAGAGCGAAATAATACTTGTACGCGCATGGCTGTCACGCTCCAAATAGTCGCGGCCTTTGCAGCACGTATCGAGTTTTTCCGGACAGTGGAGTTTTACGTTGTGGCCACTGTCGTGGCGGCTGCCGTCATCATTCTGAGCACGCGTCCCTCCGGCTCCAAGCCGGTGCAAACACGCTTTGCACGTGCCACCTTCGAGCCGGACAGCGAACCATCGGACGCCGAGCCATCGCTGGAGGTCTCGGTGCGCGATGACGGCATGGTAGTGTTCACACGCCACGGCCTCGGACGCATTCGCGAAGGCACCGTGGTTGCACTTGCAATCACAGTCAAGGGATTTGATGTAACGCTAAAGGAACGTATCACCGCCGCCTCGTCACACGCCGAGCGCATGTACGCGCGTCTCGAAAGCCAAGATGCCGATGCCTCCGCAAGTGACGCATCCTCTATGTGTTGCAAGTCTACGGCCTTGGACGCGCCCGAGCATAAAGACGGCATTGAAGACTTCGACAAAACAGCTGCTTCCGCGTCAAGTCATCCAGTCAATATGTCGGCGGTGTTTGTCCTCGACTTTTTTGCCCCCGAGTGGTATCATATTCAATACATTAACGAGCATGACGGGCGTTTTGCGGCCTTCACGCTCCACGTGCGCCCGGGTATACACACTCGCCGCCCCTTCAAGCAGTAACGGTCATAGAAGCCTCAATGTGCAAGTATGGGGTGCATACCTCGCCTTTATAGGCATGCCTTTTACAGAAAACAAGACATCCCCGGACGATGATGGTCGTTGCCCGGAGATGTCGATTTGTATATGTCCTTGCGCGTATGCGCAGACACATTAGCGTGCGGCCAGATTGGAAGCAGCAAGAGCTTCCTGATATGCGTAGCAACCGTTTTGGCTGATCTCTACGACTTTGTAGTCGCCGTTGGGCAGGGGAACCTTGGCGTGGTCGGCATCGATGAAGGAGAGGAATACAACACGTCGGCCCTCTGTATCGAGAGTGCTCCATTCCTGAGTCTTAACGTCGAAGTCGAGGCGTACCTTGGTGCCATCGTTTTCACTGATGATGTCATAGCCCTTGCCATCGCATTTTACAAGGTATCTGCCGTCCTGGCCTTCGATAACCTTGGTGCCCTTGGCCACGGGGTTGTTGCCGCTCCAGAACTCGATGCTGTTGAGAACCAGAATGTCAGCCAAGCCCGAGACTTCGTATACGGGCAGAATCCAGAATGCAAAGAAAACCAACTCGTTGACAAACTTATTGCCAATCGAATTGTTCCAGGTCAGCAGTTTGTTTGTGAGCTTGAACGAGCCTATGCACGAGCTGAACATCATGCACGAGCATACCGCAATGACGGCTGCTACACGGATAGCGTACTTTTTCATAATTATATCTATTTGTTAAGGATGAGTGAATTTGCTTCGGTATATCGTTATTTGTATTGTTTCATTTTTTTTGAAGAGTGTCAAGCATGGACATTAGCCAGTACACGGTGATAGAAACGCATGACCGCTCCGACATACTCTATAGTCTGCGTGCCGCGGAAGTATCCGTAGCGCACCACCTCGTCATTATAGTATGCCGGATTGGACTTAAGCCGCAACGCCTCGGCCACATTGCCGTCCCATACGGCGGGGTTGTAGCCATGCTTGCGAGCCAAGGCTATGGCGTCTATAATATGCGCCGCTCCGGCGTTGTAGGACGCTAAGACAAACTTGACGCGTTCGGCCGGATCTTTTACATAGGGACGCATGGTGCGATCGAGGGTGTTAAGCAGCCGTGCCGCCAAGCGTACCGATGTCTCCGGATCGGTCAAGGCTGCCGGGTCTACACCATTAGCTCTGGCGGTCGAGGGCATTATTTGCATAATGCCGCGTGCACCGGCCCATGAGGTTACGTTGTTGTCAAAACGGCTTTCGACAAAGCATATGGCGCCAAGCAATCGCCAGTCATGTCCTTCGGTGGCGTAGAGCTTGAACAGTCCGTCGTAAAGCGACAAACGCCCACCGTGAAATGTGTAAGTCAATGCTGTGGGCGACTGCTTGGACATCTCGAAATACGTCTTCAGCAGCGCCAAATTGCGTTCGCGAGGCTTGTCTGAAGCCAGCCACGTGTCGATGCTGTCACCAAGCCATGCATGGTCGGGAGCAGTGGCCCAGCGTGCTTTTTGCGGAAAACTGAGCGCCACAGTGATATCCAGACGTGGATAGTAGGTGCGATTGATACGAGCCAAGTCGCTGTCTATGACTGTCATGGGTATTTTGCCGTCATTAACCATGGCTATGAGGTCTTCGGCCACCATCGAATCGCGATCCATAGTGTGTATGCGTATGCCGCCGCCAAGTTCTTCGTTGAGATGTCGCAATCGTTGATGGTATTTACTGCTGTCCACCACGTATATGTCGCGACCGGGCAGTTGGGTGACATCGGTTACGATGCTATCGGTGCCGCGGCGCTGTACCAGCACCTGAGTGGTTTCGAAGGTGGGACCGCAGTGATGGACTCGAGCTTTAAATTCGCTATTGACCGGAATTTGGTATGCCACGACATCCGCATTGCCCTCATTGACCATTTCGATGGCTCCGTCAAGGCTCGGCGCAACTTCCACTTCGAGTACCAGGCCTTTTGCCTTGGCAAATTCGGCGGCCAGGGCGTAGTCGTAGCCCATGGCTTCGTCACGATACAGAAAGTAGGACAACGGGCTGTATATCGTGGCGATACGCAGCGTTTCGGGCAGCGCGTGCGACACCGTGTCGCTGGATGCGCCACCGCCCGCACCCTTGCCGCAGCTGCCAAACAGCAGCGCTATCGCCATCGTAACTATGAATAACAGCCTGTACATGCCCGTCGTATTTCAGTTTTTATTCCAAGTCGGAGCGAAGTATGGTCAGCTTATTACCTTCGGGACGGTCCTCAACGTGGCCTATGACCTGAGCCTCCACACCCATGGAGCGGGCAAGCGCAACAACGGCCTCGGCCTCGGAAGGACTCACATATATCTCCATGCGGTGTCCCATATTGAAGACTTTTTCCATCTCTTCTTTGGTGGCACCGCTCTCGCGTGCTATCATCTTGAACAGCGGCGGTACGGGCAACATATTGTCCTTGACCACATGCTTGTCTTTCACAAAATGCATAACCTTGGTCTGCGCACCGCCGGTACAATGCACCATGCCGTGTATATGCCTGCGGCCTACTTCGTCGAAGACAAGGCGCACCACGGGTGCATATGTGCGCGTGGGCGACAGCACCAGGCGTCCGGCATCCAAGGGTGTACCTTCCACCGGGTCGGTCAATCGGCGGCTCCCGCAATACGTCAAGTCCTCGGGCATGCCTTGGTCGTAACTTTCGGGATACTGCGTGGCGTATTGCTTGGCAAATACATCATGGCGTGCCGAAGTCAAGCCATTGCTACCCATGCCGCCGTTATAGCCGCTTTCCCATGCGGCCTGCCCATACGAGGCCAATCCGACTATCAAATCGCCGTGGCTGATGTTTGCGTTGTCGATGACTTGGTCACGCCGCATACGGCACGTCACAGTGGAGTCGACGATAATGGTGCGCACAAGGTCGCCCACATCGGCGGTTTCGCCGCCGGTACTGTAAATGCCTATGCCGTATGACCGCAATTCGGCCAACAGTTCCTCTGTGCCGTTGATAATGGCCGAGATGACCTCGCCCGGAATCAAACGCCGGTTGCGTCCAATAGTCGAGGATACCAAGATATTGTCGACGGCACCCACGCACAACAAATCATCGAGATTCATTACCAAGGCATCTTGCGCTATACCGCGCCATACAGACATATCGCCCGTTTCGCGCCAGTACATGTAGGCCAAAGATGACTTGGTGCCCGCACCATCGGCATGCATAATATTACACCACGCCGGGTCTCCACCCAGGATGTCGGGAATTATTTTACAGAAGGCCCGAGGGTATAACCCTTTGTCTATGTTGCGGATGGCGGCGTGTACGTCTTCTTTGGAGGCCGATACGCCGCGGCGGTCATATCTCTGCTGGTCTGCTGTCATATCGTGTCGGTATTTATGGTTCGATGGGCGAATTTAGCAATAATTTATGAGATTTCGCCCCTTTTTAAGTAACTTTGCATTCGCAAGGGCATCGCGCACGCGCCAAGGTTCGCGCACGCCCCCTTGCCGGACTTTTCACAAATACAGATTTCTGACCATGGCCGTAATACTTAATATCGACACATCCACCACGGTATGTTCGACGGCACTCACCGCCGAGGGCATGATACTCAAGCACTTCGAGGATTTCAAAGGGCGCAACCACGCTGCCTTGCTCAGCGGATACATCAAGGCATGCCTTGACCACGCTCGCGAAAAAGAAATAACCCTCGATGCCGTGGCCGTGTCCATGGGACCGGGAAGCTACACGGGCCTGCGCATAGGTCTTAGCGAAGCCAAGGGACTGGCATACGCGCTGGACATCCCGATGATTGGCATCAGCACACTCCAAATCATGGTGACACACGTTATGTTTGACGGCGAAGACTATGGCGATGACCCCATATTCGTGCCCATGATTGACGCCCGTCGCATGGAGGTGTACACTGCCGCCTACGATATGGCCCTCGGCGAAGTCATGACGCCGCAACCTCTTATTTTGAACGAGAACAGCTATGCCGACCTTTTTTCTTCGGGTCGTACCATCGTATTCTTCGGCGACGGCTCGGATAAGGCGCGCGAGCTTATCTGCGGCATACGGCCCGAGGCTCGCTTCGTGTCGGGCGTAGTGCCGCTGGCCGTAGACATGCTGGCCCTGGCCGAACGCGCATACTCGCGCCGCGAATTCATCGACACGGCTTACAGCGTCCCCTCATACCTTAAAGACTTCCAAGCCACCAAGCCAAAACCGCGTCTGTAACGCCATCGGTATCCCTACGCAACGCATTATCGGCAAAAGCGTCAGGAAATCCCGAATACCTATATTTTACAGCAAATGTGAGCGATACCCGAAAACAGAACCTCAAATTTCAAAAAACTCATCATGGAAGACCACGGACCTCAGAAACGCGCACCACGCAAAAAATTACGCATCACATTCCCTGACGGCGATGTCCTATGCTACACAGATTCGACATCGACAATGCTGGCTGCACTGGCCAAAATCGGCAAGGACCGTTTTCCGGAAATAAAGCTCGAAATCGGTGGCCATCCTATAATTACACAGCAAATACCTCCGAAATACAAAGCCTATATGCGCGAGATTTGCGATAGATGGTATCTGAATACACAGTCTGACAACGCCTGCAAATACATGCAAATGAAGGCCATAAACGACACGCTCGGCCTCGGGCTAAAAGTCGAAGTGGGGACAGATTTCAAAGTATTACTGTCCGCTAAAAATTGAGGGCTGTGTCAAAAATTGGGCTGATTCTTGCAAAGCAAGCGACTAAAGTCGATTACCATTTGCAGGAGTCAGCCCTTTGTGGTTATTTTGGTGTCGCCAAACAAACCATGAATAACCATGAGCAAAAGTAGTCATTTCTTCGGACAGCCGGTGTATGGTCAGTTGATAAAATCGCTCGACCGTGAAAAAATTGTTGAAATTAGCCGCAAATACAACGGGGAAAGGTATGTCAAGAGCTTTGATGGATATACACATCTGCTGACGATGCTATATGCTGTCATCATGCGTTTCGACTCATTGCGTGAAATAGAAGCCTCAATGACGGCAGAGGTGCGTAAACTGCACCATGTCGGAATCGAAACTGTGCCTCGCCGCAGCACGCTGTCAGACGCAAATGCCAGACGCTCCGAGAAGTTCTTTGAGGAGGTATACCGTGACCTGTATGAGCAAAACAGGGACAATCTTTCATCGGACAGCCGACGCAATGGTACTGAAGAGTGGATAAAACGTCTCAGAATCATTGATTCCACCACCATAACGCTTTTTTCAAACGCTATATTCAAGGGTGTAGGACGCCATCCGAAGACTGGAAAGAAAAAGGGCGGCATCAAGGTTCACTCTGTAATCCATGCCAACGAAGGAGTCCATTGCGATGTGCTGTTTACTTCGGCTGCAACAAATGACTCGTTTATGCTGGCTCCAAGCCATTACAGCAATCACGAAATAGTAGCCCTTGACCGTGCCTATATCAACTATGACAAATTTGAGGAGCTGACAGACAGAGGCGTTGTGTACGTCACCAAAATGAAGAAAAGCCTCAGATACGAAGTGCTTGCCGACTGCATGGAGATGAACAGTGACGGTTTGATGACGTACCGCGAGCAGATTGTAGTCTTTCGTAAGGATGATATCAACCATATTGCCCGTATTGTCACCTATGTAGACATGAAGAAAGGCAAGCAGCCAAAGCTCATACAGTTGCTGACTAATGACTTTGATATGTCTTTGGAAACGATAGAGGCCATATACCGCCGTCGCTGGCAGATCGAGTCCCTGTTCAAACAAATCAAACAGAACTTCCCTTTGAGATTCTTCTATGGAGAAAGTGCCAACGCCATCAAAATCCAGATCTGGGTCACACTCATTGCCAACCTGCTGCTTTCAGTGCTCCAAAGTTCGCTTACTCGGCATTGGAGTTTCTCCGGATTGGCTACGATGATCAGAATAATCCTGATGTACTACATCAATCTCATTGACTTCCTGAATACTCCCGATGCCGACCTTAAAAGACTGCTTGCTGTGGTAGACGAATCGCCTCCTGATGACTCCCCAATCAGCTAAGGGGGCTTGTCCTAAAATACATACAGAGCCAAATTCTATCTTTCAAGAACTTGGCTCCGATATTTTACTGTTTAGCGGACAGTAATATAATTGTATAGGTGTAGAGTTTATCACTTGGCCTTATAGTTGGAAAAATCCGGAGGATAATGTTCTACCGGCACAATCGGTCTGAGAGAATTTGTTTGTCCAAATTACAGCACGCAAAACCATCCTCCGGAATATCCGTCTTCCATGGGAAAGATCGGGATTCCGGAGGATAGTCTGAGTTGATGATTTGTCGACTTTAGCTGATGTTGACGATATAGGAGTCCTGAAGCACTTCTTCCATCGATCTGCAGTCAATCTTCACGACGTCCCACACCCTTTGGTCGCAGGAAACGTTGTAGAGGATTCCCCCGTCTTCGTTTCTGCGCTTTTTAGAGCCGCTTCGAGATAGACAAGGGAGATGTGCTGAAAAGGCACATCTCCCTGAAAGTCGTGTAAGAATGGATCAGATGCAACTCGGAAGGTGGCGCCACCGCCGGGGGTGGGCTCATTCCTGTTCCGGGAATGCAGGTCGGTCGATCGGCTTTAGATCTCTTCGAAGTGCGAGCGGTCAACGCCGCAGATCGGACAAACGTAGTCGGCCGGCAGATCGCCGTCGGTTTCCACAATGTAACCGCAAACGTCGCATCTGAACCGGCGTGACTTCTTCGGAGCTTCGGCTTCGGGCTTTGGCTCGGGTTCGGCGCGGAAGGTGGGTGCGTTTTTGGGAGCTTTCCCCTTAATCACGCGATGATAATAGGCGTAAGTCATGGGCGTGCCCTCGCCGGGATAGGAGGTCACGAGCTTGCCGATGACAATCACGTGGGTGCCGCAGTCGACGAAGTTGATGGCGTCCAGGATGAGGCGTCCGCAGAATTTCCCTTTCACGGCCGGAGCGCCATCGAGGTCTTCACATCCGAAATCGGCATATTTGTCGGCGTCGCGCGACGACCGGAAGCCGAACGAGCTGATTACAAACGGATCGGTATCCTCAGCGATGATCGACAGGCTGAAGCGCGGATTGCGCTTGATGCAGTCGAGCGTGAAATTCTTTTTGTTGAGGCAGATAGCCAGGGTGGGATTCTCGCTCGTCACCTGGAAGCAGGTGTTGATGACACACCCTGCGGGCTTGCCGTCGGAATAGCATCCAACCACATAGAGCCCGTAGGTGATGTCATAGAGTGCGTTGCTGCTCATCTTCTTTCGAAATTAGTAGTTCTGGGCTTTGATTTCGAAGAAGCTTTCGGGATGGGCGCAAACCGGGCAAACCTTCGGCGCTTTCTTGCCTACGACGATGTGACCGCAGTTGCGGCATACCCAGATGGTGTCGCCCTCGCGCGAGAATACGATTCCCTCCTCGATGTTCTTGAGCAGGCGCAGATAGCGCTCCTCGTGGTGGCGCTCGATGGCACCAACGGCGCGGAATTTGAAGGCGATTTCGGGGAATCCCTCTTCTTCGGCTTCTTTTGCCATGCGGTCATACATGTTGGTCCACTCGTAGTTTTCGCCCTCGGCGGCATCGCGGAGGTTGGTCATGGTGTCGGCAATCTCGCCGCCGTGCAGAAGCTTGAACCACAGTTTGGCATGCTCTTTCTCGTTGTGGGCAGTCTCTTCGAAGAGGGCTGCAATCTGCTCGTAGCCGTCTTTCTTGGCCTTCGATGCATAATAGCTGTATTTGTTGCGAGCCTGCGATTCGCCTGCAAACGCTTCCTGAAGGTTGCGTTCAGTCTTTGTTCCTTTTAAATCTTTCATGTTTTTTTGAGGTATTTTTTTATGTTATTATTTGGTTGTCGATTGGTTGTCAATCAGTTTTATGCAATCCGGACACAGCCCGCGGAAGGTCACATCCACCGAATCGATGTCAAATCGGGGCGACATCCACTCGGCCAGGTTGCCGGGCATGGGCATGTCGTAGATTCGCGAGCATCGCCGGCAAATGAAATGGCTGTGAGCAGGCTGCTGGGCCATGTCGTAACGTGAACATCCCGATTCAATCTCCAATTCGCGCAGCAATCCTTTCTCTGTCAGCGTTTTCAGGGAATTGTAGACCGTTGTGCGCGATAGCGACAGATAGAGCTTCGAGAGATTCGAATAGATATCCTCTGCCGACGGATGGCGGTGGCTGTTGGCCACAATACCGAGCACCCCAATCCGCTGAGCCGAAGGACGTATCCCCTTCGCCTGAAGCATTTCGGTGAGTTTCGCTATCGAATATTCTGTGGTCATCTTTACCTCATTTTGTTATGATTACAAAAATAGCAACAATTCCAATCCCCGCCAAATTTATTTCAAAAAATCCTCTAAAAATTTTTTATACTGTCCGCCAAACCGTAATAATAACAAATCTCTTATGACCCTTCTATCAAGGACAAGTATCTGAAAAAACTACTGGACAACGGATATTTAGGATATTCATGAGAAGGAGATAAATATTGGTACACTCAGGAGGATGTAAACCTCTTTCTACGGAGATTCCATTATGAGCCATGTTGGCACAGTTGCAAATATCCGTGGCTTATTTTTGTAGTATAGGTCTATATTTTCTTGTTTAATGCTTAAATGATTATAAGAAGCATTACCTTTGCACTCATGAGTAAGCAATCAGCATTTGACTATAAGATTCTGGCAAGTTACCTTCTTCCCAAAGGCATACTTGAGTTCTTCGACGTTACAGCCGTTAACGAAGACCATACTGGCATTATTGAAGAGACTGGTAATGAGCGCGTCCTTCTTCACATCTATCTTGACGAAAAAGATGCACGGGAAGAAGAGCGGCACGACCTTAAGCCTAATGGTTTCACGGAAAGCCGTCAGGTTAACGACTTTCCTATCCGTGATCACAAGGTCGTTCTTCATGTCAGACGTCGCAGATGGTTAACGGCAGCAGGCAGAAACATAATCCTTGACAGGTACTCGTTGCTTGCTGATAACACCAGCTACTCTAAGGAGTTTGCTGATGTCTTAAAAAAAATGATTACTGTCCGCTAAACTTTATGAGTCTTTGAAAAAAATAGGGCTGATTCCATTTGCAGGAGTCAGCCCTAAATGGTTATTTTGGTGTCGTCAAACAAACCTTTAATAACCATGGGTAAAAGTAGCAATTTCTTCGGACAGCCGATATACGGTCAGCTTATAAAATCGCTCGACCGCGAAAAAATAATAGAAAAGAGTCGTAAACACGGTGGAGAGAAGTATGTCAAGAGTTTCGATGGATACACCCATTTGCTGACAATGCTCTATGCGGTGATCCAGCGGTTCGATTCATTGCGTGAGATAGAAACATCCATGACTGCGGAAGTACGCAAGCTCCATCATGTAGGCATTGACACCGTGCCGAAGCGCAGCACCTTGTCGGATGCAAACGCCAGGCGCTCAGAGAAGTTCTTTGAGGAGGTATACAGAGACCTCTACGATGAAAACAGGGACATTCTTTCATCGGACAGCCGACGTGGCGGTAATGAAGAATGGATGAAACGGCTACGCATCATCGATTCCACGACCGTCTCGCTGTTCTCCAACACCATTTTCAAGGGTGTCGGACGTCATCCGAAGACCGGAAAGAAGAAAGGCGGCATCAAAGTTCATGCGGTTATATGCGCCAACGAGGGTGTGCCTTGTGACGTGCAGTTCACATCGGCTGCGACAAACGACTCCTTCATGCTCGCTCCGAGCCATTACAGCCATAATGAGATAGCGGCGATGGACCGCGCCTACATCAACTATGCCAAATTCGAGGAACTGACAGACCGCGGTGTCGTCTATGTCACCAAGATGAAGAAAAATCTCAATTATGAGGTACTTGTGGACTGTATGCATCAGAATCCTCAGGGATTTATGGAATATCGTGAGCAGGTTGTGGTCTTCTGCAAAGGAGACATCAACCACATTGCCCGGATAATCACATATGTTGATATCAAGAAAGGCAGACAGCCCAAACTCATATCGCTACTGACCAACGATTTTGATATGCCGTTGGAGACAATCATGGCAATTTATCGCCGCCGATGGCAGATTGAATCGCTTTTCAAGCAGATAAAGCAGAACTTTCCTCTGAGATACTTCTATGGCGAAAGCGCCAATGCCATCAAAATCCAAATATGGGTAACTCTGATTGCCAATCTGTTGCTTTCGGTTCTACAAAGCACACTCCAACGGCACTGGAGCTTCTCCGGGCTGGCAACTATGGTACGCATAGTGCTGATGTATTATCTTCATCTCGAAAAGTTCCTTAACCAGCCAGATGCCGACCTCAACAATATGCTCGCCGAAGCCTCTGAACCACCGCCTGAAAGCATTGAAATCTGATATGGGGGCTTGTCTCATACAAAAAGTCAGCCCAACTCCTGCAATTCAAGAAGTTGGACTAACATCTTTATGGTTTAGCGGACAGTAATAATTTCAAAGCCCGAGCAATACCGGACCGGGCTGTTAGACATCGCACCAAAGAAACCCTGCGCATCCATTTCCCCGAAGACGACACCTATATCGCTCTCGAAAGTCCTCAAGACGGATACCTCGAAGCTGTACGAAAAATCGGCATCAATAAGATTGTAAACCGCCGAATTCCGTACAAATCGTATACGCTGGCCACGCGCGTGCGCGAGTCTTCTCGTCAGTTACCGGTAGACGACTGCTGGATTTACGTACCCGGCTCAATCAAGGACAAAGCCCTGATGTTACACACAATAGCCCTGTGTCTCCGCATTCCACTCGATGTCTCCATAGTCTGAACAGCGTATCAATATCTTGTAGTTTGCAGTCACGTGCGCTCGCCGCGTAGCTCATTCAACATTCGACATTCCACATTAAACAAACGGGGCGAAGCCGATGGCACAGCTTCGCCCTCGTTGTTTATTGTCTGAGACGATTACAGGTCCTCTTCGATGCTGAATTCATCGTCATCATCGGCAGCAGCAGGGACGGTAGTGTCCATGTCGGCAGCCACCGCGGCGGGATTTACCTCTGCGGCGGCCTCTGCGGCCTGCTTAGCGGCGCGACGTGCTGCCGCATCAGGACGTGCATCGGCAGCGGACATAGCGTCTGCAATCTTAGCCTCAAGCTCGTCAGCCAATTCGGGATTGTCGGCTATGATACGCTTGGCGGCATCGCGACCTTGCGCCAATTTATTGCCGTCATAGCTGAACCACGACCCGCTTTTTTTGATGATGTCGTACTCGACGCCGAGGTCCAGAATTTCGCCGGAACGCGAAATACCTTCGCCAAACATAATATCGAATTCGGCACGACGGAAAGGCGGCGCAACCTTGTTCTTAACCACCTTAACGATGGCGCGTTTGCCCAGATAGTCATCGCCATCTTTGATGGTGCTGCGGGGACGGATATCCAAACGTACGGAAGCATAGAATTTGAGCGCATTGCCGCCGGTGGTGGTTTCGCTGGGGCCGAACATTTGGCCTATTTTCTCACGCAACTGGTTGATGAATATACATGTGGTCTTGGTGCGCGAGATGGCGGCAGTGAGCTTACGCATGGCCTGCGACATCAGTCGTGCCTGCAATCCCATATTGCGATCACCCATTTCGCCCTCTATTTCGCCTTTGGGCGTAAGGGCTGCCACCGAATCGACCACCACGATGTCCACAGCAGCGCTACGTATCAGCTGCTCGGCTATCTCGAGGGCCTGTTCGCCGTTGTCCGGCTGCGAAATCAGCAGTTCGTCGGTATCTACACCCAACGCCTCGGCATAGAAGCGGTCAAAGGCATGTTCGGCATCTATAAGCGCTGCAATACCGCCGGTTTTCTGGGCCTCGGCTATGGCATGGAGCGCCAAGGTTGTCTTACCGGACGACTCGGGACCATATATCTCGATGATACGTCCCTTGGGATAGCCGCCGACACCCAAAGCATGATTCAACGAAATAGACCCGGTGGGTATCACTTCGACATTCTCTATGGCTTCGTCTCCGAGACGCATTATAGCGCCGCGGCCATAGTTCTTTTCAATCTTGCCTAAGGCGGCACTCAGAGCCTCGACTCGCGCTTTTTTGGGGTCTTCGGCTTCCTTTTTGGACGTTTTCTTTGTCTTTTCCATTACGGTATATGTTTCGTGTTTATATTATTCTGTTTTCAATATCGCGGCAAGGAATTCTTGCGTTGACAATGCAAAGTTAGCCTCATACGCGTGAAACCACATTGCCCAAATAGGTTAAATATTCTTTTTGGAAGTTTTAATACTTCTTTGATTTATCGGTTTTTAGCCCAATGATATGTTATCGCATCTTATGATTAACGTACATTTCGCCGAACCGTCGCACCTCAAACAATGTTTTGTTTATAGAAAGCGAACTTACTTTCTTCTATTGCAAGAAATGTGATAATGATTGGTTTATTTTCGACCGAGGAGATACCGGGAGGCATCTCCTCGGTTGATATGGGCATGGAGGCTCACGGAACGACTACGCCGCTGATGCGCAGTGTCACTTTCTTGTTCTTGGGGTCGTTGGTGCGCACTTTCACCGACTTATTGAACTCGCCCGGACGACCCTTGGGAAGATAAGTTACTCGGATTTTTTCGGTTTTGCCGGATGCTATGGGCGCCTTGGGATAGCGCGGCATAGTGCAGCCGCATGATGCCGTCGCCGAGACAATCACCAGCGGACTTTCGCCCTCGTTGGTGAATACAAACTCATAGGACACAGGGCCTCCGTTCTCTTTAATATTGCCGAAGTCATGACTCTTTTCCACAAACGCCACCGAAGCGGGACCTTTTTTAGAGTTATCTTTCTTCCCTGCTCCCTCGACATCGGCGGGCATCAAAAAAGTCAGCGCCATCAGTAGCAATATACAACGCCATCCCTTAATATTTTTTATTGCTTTCATAAATCACTCGCCTTTTCCTAAATTGTTTTGCTCGAAATACGCATCCAAGACATTGCGTGCCGCCACAAAAGACGACAAACGATTATCAAGCACAAGCGATTCGTTCACTTGTAAAAGCTTTTCCATGTTCGGATTATTATAAAAATGCGATTTGAGCCTTTCGTTAATGGTCTCGTACATCCAATATCTGGACTGCTCGATGCGGCGATGCTCAAAGAAGCCGTTACCTCGCACATACTCAAAGTAGCGGTCTATCATCTCCCAGACCTCGTCTATGCCCTTTTCGTAATACCCCGAATAGGTAAGCACCTCGGGCATCCATCCCGATGTCGTGGGTGGAAACAGGTGCAAGGCACTGCGAAACTGAGCCTGGGCAAGGCGTGCACGATCGATATTGTCACCATCAGCCTTATTGATGACAATGCCATCGGCCATCTCCATAATGCCACGCTTAATACCCTGTAATTCATCGCCCGTACCGGCAAGTTGAATCAGCAGAAAAAAGTCCACCATCGAGTGAACGGCCGTCTCACTTTGGCCTACGCCGACAGTCTCAACAAAAATATTGTTGAACCCGGCAGCTTCGCATAGCATAATCGTCTCGCGCGTCTTGCGTGCAACGCCGCCCAGCGAGCCGGCTGACGGACTTGGTCGAATAAACGCCTTGGGATGTATTGCAAGACGCTCCATGCGTGTCTTATCGCCCAGAATACTTCCGCGCGTGCGTTCGCTCGACGGGTCTATAGCGAGCACCGCCAACTTGGCTTTCTCATCCTTGAGCACATGCAAACCGAAAACGTCAATAGACGTCGACTTGCCCGCACCGGGCACACCCGTTATGCCAATACGGCGGCTGTTGCCGGTATACGGGAGGCACTTTTCTATCACCTCCTGAGCCAAAGACTGATGTGCCGATGCCTGGCTCTCCACAAGAGTCACCGCACGACTCAAAACCGTAACATCACCCTTGAGGATACCCTCAACAAGCTCAGACGCCGTAGGCAACGGCTTGCGACGATGAACCCTCAAATAAGGATTAACACTCGGTGGCTGAACTACACCGCTATTTACTGTCAGTCCGGTGTAACGACTATCATTCTCGGGATGTTCCATATAGGCAAAATTAGCCAATATCCCACACATACCCAAACCGTCACCGCCAAAAAAACACAAACAATCAAAAAAAGCCGCCTCAACCCCGCCACAAAGTATCTTCAAGCCCCTTATCCACCCACGCGTCCATATACGCCCCCCATAGAACACCTCAACCACTCGCGCCGGTCCCCACCGTCACTAAAGTCCTTAAAGGCCCTAAGGTCTTTAAAGTCCTTATCCGCGCCTATCGTCTCCGGGCGCAGCCCGGATTTCAGATTCCGGATTCCGCCCATAGCTCCAACATCATTCCCATAGCTCCCTTAGCTCCCACAGCACTCCGACTATCCGCAGGCAATGCCCGGGCGCAGCCCAATTCGACATTCGACATTATAATGGCATTCCGGATTCGACATTATAAAATGATTCCGGGCGGCATCCGTTGTCGGATGCCGCCCGGACGGCTTAAGGTGGCGGTTACCTACTCTCCCACTTTCGCAGTACCATCGGCGTAGCGGGGTTTAACTTCTCTGTTCGGAATGGGAAGAGGTGGATCCCCCGCGCTGTCACCGCCTTTGTGACTTGTTCGGAACTTGCTCTGCTTTTTGCGTCTGCCTTCTGCTTTTGCTTCTGTTTCTGCGTCTGCTTTTGCGTCTGCTTCAGCGCTTGTTCTCGGGCCCCCTTTGCGGCGGGGCCGTTCCGTATGGCTCGGAAAAGAGCTCTCGGCTTTTGCCGGAAGGCTGTGCATCGTCTTGCGACGATGTCGAAGACTTTATCGGGTTTTTTCGCTTTCCGTTTTACGTTTCAAGACTTTGCTCGTAAGCTCACGTCCCTTCTCGGACGCGTGCCGCGACTATGGACTCGGCTTATCGCCTTGAGCCCGGCGCCGGCGCGGCTTTCCCGCCTGCCGTCGTCGCGGTCTTCGTTTTTTTTAGGGGGATTGCTCCCTGGAAAGGGTTCGGGCTATTAGTACTGCTCGGCTGTGCGCGTTGCCGCGCCTGCACCTGCAGCCTATCAACGTTGTAGTCTTCAACGGCCCTTGTGTGGAGATCTTATCTTGGGGGGGGCTTCGCGCTTAGATGCTTTCAGCGCTTATCCTGACCAGACGCGGCTACCCGGCGATGCCCCTGGCGGGACAACCGGCGCACCGGAGGTCTGTCCAACACGGTCCTCTCGTACTAGTGTCGGGTCCCCGCAAATCTCCTACGCCCACAACAGATAGGGACCGAACTGTCTCACGACGTTCTGAACCCAGCTCGCGTGCCACTTTAATCGGCG
>ERZ779852.462-NODE-462-length-44436-cov-4.060950_pt1 | contig 44436 bp, 79 predicted proteins | sample MGYA00511559_ERZ779852 | MGnify/ENA primary metagenome ERZ779852 (study PRJEB29588, sample SAMEA2157977) | human gut metagenome | biome: human gut; feature: human-associated habitat; material: faeces | place: Denmark | collected 2008/2010 ...
CCAACCTGTCCGGGGCCAACCTGTCCGGGGCCAACCTGTCCGGGGCCAACCTGTCTGGGGCCAACCTGCCTGGGGCCAACCTGTCTGGGGCCAACCTGTCCAGGGCCAACCTGTCCAGGGCCGACTACATTGAAAAGGCAAAAAATTTATTTTATCCCATTGCCTGCCCGGAAATCGGCGCTTTTGTCGGCTGGAAAAAGGCAAGGGTCAAAACCGGCGGTCATGAGTGCATTGTAAAGCTGGAAATTACCGAAGATGCCGTGCGCAGTTCCGCAACAGGCCGGAAGTGCCGCTGCTCAAAGGCAACCGTTTTGGAGATTCAGGATTTAGAGGGGAATGTATTGGAGCAGGCCGCCGTCAGTGATAGAGATGAGAACTTCCATTACATTCCCGGAACTGTGGCCTCCGTTTTGGATTTCGACGAAAACCGCTGGAACGAGTGCAGCGCGGGCATCCATTTCTATATTACCCGTGAGGAAGCGGTGAGGCATATCTTATGAAAAAGCTGACCCGCGAAGAGCGGCGGCGCCGGAGCCAGAGGCGGTTGCAGCTGATTACATATCTTCTGTTCCTGCTTCTGCTGCTGGCGTGGCTGGGAAGCTACCTGATTATGACGGTTGAAGCCGAACCGGCAACCCAGTGCAAAGCAGAAGTCACCACAGAGGATGGCAGCCTTCCCGGTGATGATACCCCGGCTACCACTCGCTGTTATCTGACAGGGGAAGAGATCGAGGAAAACGAGAATGAGCTTATAGAAGCTGCTTTGCTGGCCCGGTCTCACAGGCTGGAAGATGTCATCATCACCTTTTACTGCTGCGAGGAACGGCCTCACATATGCGGAACCGGGACAGGCATCACCGCCAGCGGCAGGCGGGTAACGCCCTATGTGAGCTGCGCCGTGGACCCTGATGTAATCCCGCTTGGGAGCACCATCTTGGTCGAGTACAACGGCGAGATGGTTTATCTGAGAGCCGATGATACCGGCCCGGCAGTCAAGGGGGACCATATTGATATTGCAGTCCCTACCCACGATTTTGCCTTATCCCTGGGCGTCCAGACGGCAGACATTTGGTGGTGTGAGGAATGAACGCAAACGCTAAACGCCCCAGAGGCGAGTTGGGGCCGTGCCCAAGATGCGGACTATATTCCGGCCAGCGATTGGCAATCGAGGGCAACCCGGATATGTTCCTGGTGGCCTGCGACGCCTGCGGATGGCGAACTCGGAAATTTACTGATATCAACCATGCGGCGAGAGTCTGGAATGAAGGGAGACAATAGGTGAAATATCCAAAATGCAGTCAGTGCGACGCAGAAATACGGCCTGGGGATCGCTATTCTGTGATTTGCGGTGAAATTTACTGCCAGCACTGCGAAAAGGATTTTTTGGTGGATGAACTGGAAGAACGGTTTGATGAGCTCAGAGAGCAGCTTGAGGAAGTTGCAGGGATTCCGGTCTATTACATGGAGGGAAGGGGAGCATGAACAGGGCGGAGGCTTTCAGAGAAGAGCAGGAGCGGATCAGAGAACAGCTTGGCTATTACGTGACATTGGACCAGGCGTCAAACTTCATCAAGACCGCCTCCAAAATCGTCTCTCTGATTGCAAATTCCAGCTATTCTGTCAGCTACCAGGAGGCAAGGATTATCCTCCAATTGGCGGACAGATCGCTGAAAGATATTTCGGGAGGAATGGATTAAATGGCAATCATCGTTATGGTGTACGGGCAGTCCGGCACCGGGAAAAGCACCAGCTTGCGGAATTTCAAGCCGGAAGATGTGTGTATCGTGAATGTTTCCGGCAAGCCGCTGCCATTCAAGAACAAGCACAAGACCTTCAACACAGATGACTATATGTCCATTGAGGCGGCTATTCAGAAAGCCCCCGCAAAGTCCATCGTTATTGACGACGCGACCTACCTGATGACAGGTGAGTACATGAGAGCGGCCAAAGTGACAGGCTACCAGAAATTCACAGATTTGGCACTGAACTACTACACTCTAGTAAAGACCGCAGCAGCTCTGCCAGATGACAAGATCGTGTATTTCATGGGGCACAGCGACATTGACAACAACGGAAACGAGAAGTTCAAGACCATCGGGAAGCTGCTGGACGAGAAAATCACTTTGGAAGGGATGTTTACCATCGTCCTAAAAACCGTAGTCACTGATGGAAAATATCAGTTCTCCACCAGGAACAGCGGACAGGACACAGTAAAAACACCTATGGGGATGTTCAGTGAGCCGCTGATCGAGAATGACCTTGCCGCAGTTGACAAGGCCATCAGAGAATACTATGAGATATAACCGTTTTGAGTCTGGCGTGTCCAGCTACATCAAAGGCACGGCAACCGTCAGCGTGTATTTCCCGGTCGACCGGAAAGGCGTGGCCGATTGTTCGTGCCGCCAGTGCCGGTTTTTCCGCCAGCAGAGCCGGACCTGTGCTCTGACCGGAGAGATCAGCGCCTATCCAGATCACTATGTCGGGCAGAATTGCCCATTAACGATTGAAACGGAGGATGAAAATGAAACAATTCAGCGGATTTAAGGCAGAAAAAAGCACAGCCAGAGAACAGCTCCCTGTGGGCGGATATGTGGCGAAAATCCTCAATGCGGAGGAAATTGCCTATGACTGGGGCCATGTGCTTTTGATCTCCTTTGATATTCTGGAAGGCCCCTTTGCCGGGTTCTTCAAGAAGGATTTTGACGGCCAGACCGGTGAAGACCGCCGCTGGCGGGGGACCTACCGTTTGAATGTCCCCAAGGACGATGGCAGCGAAAAGGATGGTTGGACGAAGCGGACCTTCAATAATGCCATCTACTGCATTGAGGATGGAAACCCTGGCTATCACTGGAATTGGGACGAGGCTACACTGAAAGGCAAGACTGTCGGCGTTCTGTTCCGCAACGAGGAATGGGAGTACAACGGAAACACCGGCTGGTCTACCAGAGCATGTGCCCTTGTCTGTGTCGGAGACATCAAGGACGGAAAATTCAAAATGCCGAAGGACAAGCCTCTGAAGAACAAGCAGAACAGCACCCCGGCAATTCCTGAATGGTCTGAAGAGGGAACGATCCCTGACCACATGGAATTTCCTTGGAAGTAAGGCGGTTCCATGCACCCAGTAGAAGTAAAACGCCAGCTTTCCAGCATGGTCTGTCTGGTAGACACACGGGAACAGGACACGGTGAGGGCCAGGAAGCGCCTGACCTCCATCGGTCTCCCCATAGAACGGGTGACGCTGCCGTTTGGCGATTACTCTGCAAGGTGTGAATGTCTGGACCTACGGGATACCGTCGTGATCGAGCGGAAGATGGACCTGGATGAAATTGCTCACTGCTATTGCCAGGACCGCAAACGGTTCGAGCGGGAGTTTGAGCGGGCCAAACAGGCCAACGCGAAGGTCTATCTCTTGATTGAAAACGGAGATTGGGAAAAAGCCTATGCTGGGGTCTATCGCAGTCAGATGAAGCCGGAGTCCCTGGTGGCAAGCATGACGGCCTGGTTGTCTCGCTACAACTGCCAGATCCTATTCTGCAAAGAAGAAACGAGCGGCCAGCTGATCCACGATGTCTTGTACCGGGAGCTTAAAGAGCGGTTGGAGGGCCTGCCAGATGAACCGGAATGCTGAAGAAATCAGGCAGCGGCTCACCATGCGGGAAGTAGTCGAGCATTACGGATTTCAGGTCGATCGTGCAAACTGCATTCGCTGCCCGTTCCATGCGGGAGACCGACAGGCAAGTCTACATATCTATCCGGGTTCTGGTGGCTTCCATTGTTTCGGCTGCGGGGCGCATGGCAGCGTCATTGACTTCGCCATGCTGTTGTTTAACTGCTCTTTCAGAGAGGCCATGGGACGCCTTAACAGCGATTTTAACTTGGGGATCGGTATTTCACGGCCCATCACGTACAGAGAGCGTAAGGCCCGTCAGAGCGCGATCATGGCAGTCAGAGAGCATGACAGACAGCTTGCAGAGATAAACGCCAAATGCAATGAACTGGAGCGCCGGTATGATATGGCGGATGAGCTGATCCGAAACCTTCAGCCAAGTGATCCGGATGAATTGACCTGTGCATTTGCATGGGCGCTCAAAAGCATGGATGCAATCAAATATGACCTGCTGTTGGCAGAAGGAAAGAGGTGGGAACTTGAACAATCTCCCCGAAATCCCGGACTGGACACGGGAGACATATCAGACACCCGAACCGTTTGAATGGCTGTACGCTTTTAGAGATAACAAATTTGTGATGCTTCAGCTCCGGGATGCCATCAAGGAAAAGGCTGGAGCCATCGGCGTCAAGAACTTCATCACAAAGTGGAATGCGTTTCTTTCGGAGAAGCGCAAAGCTGAAGGCCGGGACATCGAAAATGTCACTGATTTTGACGGCCAGCCGATGGAACTTTACTGCGGGGAATACACCTGTGATGACGCTGGAGTGACCTGCCTGGATTTTGCTGGCAGAGAGATCATTGTTTGCCGACATCCGATCATGCCGGTGGGCCGTCTCATCAACATCGACACGGGTGAAGTCAAGCTGGAGATCGCCTATAAACGCGGCTTGCGCTGGCAAGTGAAAGTATTTGACAAGTCCACGCTATCAAGCGCAAGCAAGATCGTGGACCTCTCAAGATACGGTATCGCTGTTGACAGTGAGAGCGCAAAAGAGCTGGTAAAATACCTGACGTTTTTGGAGTCCGAAAACTACGACAAGATCCCGGAAACAAACAGTGTTGGACGGCTGGGCTGGATCGGAGACTATGGTTTTTCCCCTTATGTGGAAGAACTCAAATATGATGGAGACCTGTCCTACAAGCACATGTTTGACAGCGTATGCCCCCAGGGAGACTACGATGAATGGCTGAGCCTGATGCGAACGATCAGAGCAAATGGGACCATTGCCAGGATTATGCTTGCAGCATCGTTCGCCTCTGCTCTGGTGGAACCGCTGGGTGGTCTTCCGTTCTTCACTCATATATGGGGCGGTACAGAGGCTGGCAAGACGGTTGGACTGATGGCAGCCGCCAGCGTTTGGGCAAACCCATCCATGGGAAGTTACATCCACACATTCAACAGTACCTATGTAGGACAAGAAATGATGGCCGGTTTCTGCAACTCTCTTCCGCTCTGCCTGGACGAGCTGCAATGCATCAAAGAGCGGGCAGACTTCGACCGCCTGATCTATATGCTGACAGAGGGCATCGGCAAGGGGCGGGGCGCAAAGGCGGGCGGCTTACAGAGAATACAGACCTGGAAAAACTGCATTATCACAACCGGAGAGCAGCCCATCACAACCGGAGCTTCCGGCGGCGGCGCTGTGAACCGGATCGTCGAGGTCGACTGTAAAGACGAAAAGCTCTTTCAGGACCCGCAGACTGTCGCAGATACCGTCAGACGCAACTACGGCTTCGCTGGACGGATTTTCGTGGAGTGCCTGTCTGATTACATGGATGAGGCCAGGATGGCTTATAAGGGCTTCTATGCCGATTTACAGAGGGGTTCCAGCACCGAGAAACAGGCAATGGCTGGAGCGATGATCCTGACAGCCGATTATCTGGCAGAGAAATGGATATTTCAAGACGGCAACGCTCTCAAAGTCAATGAGATGTGTCCATATCTGACGGACAAATCAGACGTTGACCAGAACGAACGGGCGATAGACTGGATCATGGATTTTGTAGCTTCCAACCAATCAAAGTTTGACCCGGAAGATGAAAAAACGGAGACCTGGGGGGTACTCCGTGATGGCTATATCTGTATCATTAAATCGGTCTTTGACCGGGAGATGATGAGGGAAGGATTTAACCCGGCGTCGTTCCTGTCATGGGCAAAGCGGCGCGGAATACTCAACACGGACCGGGACTACAACACCAAAAAGAAGCTGATCGGGAAAATGCATCCTAGGTGTGTTTGCATAAAAGACAGTACTGATATTTGTGCATATTACACAGAATTGATCGATTAAAGTTCCCCGGTTCCCCGGTGTTCCCCGCTATTTCGGACACCCCTTATATATAAAATAATTTTGAGAACTTTAATTGGCTAAAGCGCTCAAAATATTCGCTCTATATAGGAAATCTCCGTTTGACCGGGGAACCCGGGGAACCCGTTGCGGCTCTAAGGATTGCGCCGGGGAACCAACCGGGGAACCGCCGGGGAATACCGGGGAACATGAAAGGAGAAAGAAATGACATTCAGATGGGAGGAAATCGCCTCCAGAGAAGAGCCTATGCCGGACGGACTGTGCCTGTCAGAACAGAGGGCATTTCAAGCGATGGTTTTATTATACCGCAGGTTCAACACAAAAGCAATCACGCCGGAGCAGGCGTCCGTCGAGAAAAGACAAATTGGGAAGCAGATGATGGAAGAAATCAGTGCTGATAACTTCCGTGACAACACCGCTTATGAGCGGGAGAAAATTTTGCGGCTGTCAGAGCAAGCAAGGACACGGGCACGGAAAGAGCCTACAAAGGAAAACCTGCTTGCATTGATAGAAACTATTGACGGCATCCTGAAGAATGAACTTCAGCAGAACGTGATCCTTTCAGAACATGGTGCTAACTGCCCTTGCTGCGGGAAGTTCTTCAATCAGGATCATGCTCAGGCAAAACCGCGCTTCTGCGAGTCCTGCGGGGCTATGCTGGTGTGGTGATATGGGTGAACTTGAACAATATCTGGTCCCCATCCGGCGGTATTCGGCCAACCCCTGCATGGATTGCTGCTTCCCGATCAGCCAGTGTCCATGGTTGCGTGAGGAAAAGCCAGTACCGGGCTGGACGGCCAAGAAACGGACGTTCATTGTTGGGAGAAACCGGGGCGGGCGGAAAACATGGGTGAGTACATACGCCATCGAGAGCTGCCCGCTGGAAAGGAAGAGAGCATGATGGATGATACAAAGCGCGCCTTGCTGGGCGACCACGAGGCAGCCAAGCGGCTGACGGATGCGGGGGTGCTGCTACCGTGTCCACACTGCAAGGGACGTGCGACACTGGTAGAAGGGACACTTCAAGCACCAGGGAAATACAGTGTAGTGTGCGGTGAATGCTTTTGCGCTACAAAATGGTGCATTTTAAAAGAGGATGCTATTGGACGGTGGAACGCCCGCGCGCCGATTCTGAGCGCGGAGGAGATGGAGATGCTGGATGCCAAAGATTGAACTATATCACGATAATTTTCAAAACTTCAAGCGGTACAACATCCCAAAGGCCCAACTTGTGATTGCAGATATCCCGTATAACATCGGAGCGGATGCCTATGCCAGCAATCCCGTGTGGTATCAGGGCGGAGACAACAAAAATGGGGAGAGCAAACTGGCAAAGCAGAGTTTCTTCCACACAGATGGGACATTCAAAATTGCGGAATATATGCATTTTTGCAACCGTCTCTTGAAAAAAGAGCCAAAAGAAAAGGGACAGGCCCCGGCCATGATTGTATTCTGCGCATTTGAACAGATGCAGACAGTGATTGACTATGGAAAGCGATATGGCTTTTTACATAACTATCCCCTGTTCTTCGTCAAGAACTATTCCGCGCAGGTTTTGAAAGCCAATATGAAGATCGTTGGTGCCACAGAGTTTGCCATCGTGTTGTACCGAAACAAACTGCCAAAATTCCGCAATAACGGCCATATGGTATTTAACTGGTTTGAATGGCACAGGGACAGTGCCAAGGACTACCCCAAAATCCATCCAACACAAAAGCCCGTTGGATTGCTGAAGCGGTTAATCGAAGTCTTTACAGATCCGGGGGATATTGTGGTTGACCCGTGTGCTGGTAGTGGGGCCACCCTTCGGGCCGCTTATGAGCTGGGGCGAAACTCTTATGGGTTCGAGGTTGACCGGAATTTCTATCAAAAGGCAGTAAAAGAAATGATTAAACCGGCGACAAGAGCGCCAGAGTTTGAGCAGATGGAGATGCTGGAGGGGATGGAATGAGCTTCGGATACGACTACACCCATTCCGCTGTTGATGGAAATGGAGTGGAATACATTAGCTTTATGTTAGAACCGGAACGGATTGACGGAAACGGGTTGCGATACGGAAAGGCTGTGCATATCGACATTGACAACAAGAGGCAGAAAACTATGGTGTACACATTCGACTGGATACGGGGTGGCCCCGCAAATCACGAGAAGATTGTCGAGCTGAAAGATGAGGTTGTAGGAGATGTGGAAATTCCTGACCTGATGGAGAGGCTGGGTATCGAAGTAAAGGAGGCCCAGCCATGGGCATGACACGGGAAGAAGCGATTGCTGAGATCAAATACTACATGGAGAGCGACAGCTATGCAGATGCGCCATCCAACGAAGCCTGCAAAATGGCAATAAACGCCCTCCGCCCCGTCAGCCGGGAGCAGGTGGAGCGGGTGCGGGGAGAATGGATAAACACCAACAAAGAGGTGGAGCAAATGTGTAAATGCTCAAAGTGTGGGTATCCAATAAGCTATTTTTGGAGTAGAACACCATTTTGTCCTAACTGCGGCGCTCCCATGACGGACGAGGCCGTGGACATGGTGCTGAAGAGATTGGAGGTGCCGAAAGATGACCAGACCTGAATTTATTGCCCTGATTGGTCAGGATATCGTGGTAGATTATCCATTTGGTCAAGAACTCCAGCGGTGGAGCATGAAAAACTTTTACGTCGATGGAAATGGCGAAGTCAAACATAATCGTCTCACGCTTATTATGGATGCTTTTATTGCCAACGCAAGAAATCCACACAAGGGGAAGCCCACGCATGGTTAAGGAGGCGCTGAAAGATGAGGGCGATTGATTCGGATGCGCTAAAGGAGTATATCAAGAAAACAGATTTAACCGCTGTTGAACGGGGTGCGCTTTTGCAGGCGATCTCTAATATGCCCACCCTCACCCCGCCGAACGAGCCGCTGACGCTGAAGGAGCTGCGGGAGATGGATGATGAGCCGGTGTGGTGCTGTCCAAAGAACGATTCGGCCAAGGGGAGTTGGATGATCGTCGGTCCAAACGGGTGTGAAAATATAACCTCCTTTGCAATTTACGATGACTATGGCACAGGATGGCTTGCTTACCGCCGCCCGCCGGAGGTATCGCCATGAGACGCCAATACACCCGCCAGGAGATGGAATCCATCACCCAGGAGACCGCAATCTACATTGAGGGTGCAGGGATAGCCCAACTCCAATGGGGCGGTTTGGAGATTGCTCAGGGCGTGAAGGACGGGTACCTATACTGCAAGCATATCAAACCGTTTAGCCTGGATCTGTACGACAAATACTGGATGGCTTTTGATGGGCCGCCGGAGAGGAAGGAAAACGCATGAAAACGATTTGCATTACTTGCAAAAATGACTGCAATAACGCCGGGACAACGGACAGAATTTCTTGGTGCCCTCAGTACAAACCGGGACGAATTTTGTCCAACGCCGACCGCATCCGGACCATGGGCGACGAGGAACTGGCGAAACTGCTGTGTATCTATGACTGGCGACTTGGAGAAATGGATGAGTGTCTGGCTTGGCTCAAGCAGCCCGCAGAGGAGGAACCCTGATGGACATTGAGAAGCTGATTGAGCAGTTAAATGGATATTTTGAAGGGGAAAAATTGAGAAGTGGCGCGGCGCTTGACGCCGCCACCGCCCTCTCCACGCTCCAAGCCGAAAACGCCAGCCTGCGGAAAGAGCGGGATGCGGCTGTGGAAGATGTCTTGGATGCCGCCATTACGCCTTGTTCGTACTGTAAACATGGCCCGATTAACGGCGGGATTTGCGATATGGACAACGATAACCACGAAATGTTTTCGTGTTGGGAGTGGCGCGGCCCGGAGGAGGGCAACAATGGACATTGAGAAGCTGGATATAAACGCAGTATGCTTTGGTATCCTTTGCAATTTTACCCCTGTATGCGGAGAAGAACGAGCAAAAGAGGCGGTTGAACTCGTCCGTACGCTCCAGGCCGAAAACGAGAAGCTGCGGGCCGAGCTAAAAAGCAAGGCGGATTTAGTATTTCAACAGGCGAAAGAACTTGATAGGAGGCACTTGCTATTACAAGAGCAAGAGGCCGAGCTGGAGCAGGTGAAGCGGTGTATCGAAATTGTAGAAAATCAAAGAGACTCTGCAATCAAGGAACTAGAAAATTATATGGTACAAGATGTTTTAGACGGAAATGAGCCGTGCGCAATCTGTGCGAAAGCATCCGATACGCCATGCGAATATTGCAATCCAAAGTGGCGCGGCCAGAAGGAGGAATGAGCGTGGAGCGGTTAACGTTTGAAGGAAATTTTTGCGATATTGCTATGTGTAATGAAGTGCGAGGTGGGTCCTTTTGCGAAAATGGGGATTGCTCTCAGCGAAAGATATGGGAGCGGTTGAAAGTTATTGAGGACATCTTGGGCGACGAGTACGATCTTGACCGCCTCCACGAGCTAGCCAAGGCGGATAAGGAGGACGGCACGGAATGAATACACCTATGATGAATTTTATTCATACACCGTACGGCTACTGCTACTACGATTTAGACAAGCCAGTTTCGGACGGTGGGACATACCTCATTTTTGGGCTGTTTGTATACCCGGAATACCGAAGAAATGGTCATTCAAAGCGGATGTTGCAATTCCTGATTGATGAAATCAGAGGTACTGGATATTCCGGGCCAATTTACGTTAAAGCTAAACCGGAAGGAAACAGCATAAACGTTGATACGCTGTCTATGTATTACCGTAAAATGGGACTTACAGTTTCAAAGGAGGCCGAGGCTGCACTACGGAGGGAGCAGGATGGATAATAAAACTATACCACCAATGTATCCCGCTGAATTTGTCGAACGGGAATTAGGGATTAGAACTGACTGCTATAACCAAAGCTGCCCATTCAGGGTGAATGATACCAGCAGCGCCAACCGTTGCGAGTGTACGGCCTGCCCGAATCGGTGTACGGGCGATTTCTCCATTGCGTGGAACCGGACGCTGACAGATGAAGAGTTGGAAATCATTGAACGGATTGTGGACGATCACGAACGGAGGTGGAGCGAATGAAGGAGTATATTGATAGAGAGGCAACGCTGAACGAACGCCCGGAAGGAAGAAACCCTGGGCAAGTGGGGAAAGAGGAATATAACAAAGGGTGGAATGATTGCAGGAGCGCTTTTTATAGATGCATATCCGGTATGCCCGCCGCCGACGTTGCGGAGGTGAGGCACGGGAGATGGGAGCAGCATCTACAATCAAGCAAAGTTGCACCTGTTTATACGTGCAGTCTGTGTAAACTAAACGTGTCAGGATTTGAAAAGCGGTGGATAAAATACTGCCCCTACTGCGGCGCTCGCATGGACAAGGAGGACGAGCATGAGGCTGGTTGATGCGGATAAAGCACGAGAGTGCTTTGGTGGTGATGGGGTGACTGGAGCCGTTATGCAGCGTATGTTTGATAGCCTGCCCACCATCGACGCCGTGCCTGTGGTCAGGTGCCGGGAGTGTAAATATTGGAGAAGATACACTAGGCAGTGGGAAAATCACTGTGCTGGTGAATGTGAGCGACACAGAATGGAAGGCGGAACTTACGAAAATGATTTCTGCTCCTACGGCCAGAGAAAGGAGGACGAGCATGAGCAGTGAACTATGGCTTGGCTATGTGGCCGGTGCGCTGACCTTCGGCTGGCTGTTGCCGTGGATCGGGAGGAAAATCAAATGAAGTTTCGCAGAAACGGAGGATAGTATGTTTTATTCGCAATCACTAGAAGTATTAAACCCGGCCAAAGCGATCAGAGAGGCGAAAGAGAAGGAGGCCAACATGGACAAGCCGAGAATTTGCGAGGTGCTGGGGGTTGAAGTTGGTGAAAAATTTACCATTGCGGATACTGACTATTGGATTGAAAAGAATGGAGCGATATTTTCAGATGGAAACCAAAGAGATTTAGTAGGAGTCAGTCTTATCTGTGATGTCGTTAACCACCCCGACCGCATCATCCGCAAGCCCCGCTTCACCCAGCAGGAGGCGGAGAGGGCAAAGGCGATCAAAGTTTTGTTCCCGGAGATCAATGCAATAAAATACGATGGTGCATGGACGCAGTGCCTGGAAATTGTAGACGGCACATATTTTCAGAGAGAAGTAATCACCAGACATCTGTTCCCGTCTGTTGAAAAGGGTCAGGTATATACCTTTGACGAGATCATCGGAGGTGCCCAATGAGAGAAATCCTTTTCAAAGCCAAGCGGCTGGATAATGGTGCGTGGGTGGAAGGAAGTCTGATTACATACAAGGACGGCACAGCATTTATCTGTTGCGAGGACTATATTCCAGATGTCCTAAACAAGTACGAGGTCGACCCCTCCACGGTCTGCCAGTACACCGGTCTGACCGACAAGAACGGGAAGAAGATTTTTGATGGGGATGTTGTAAGACGAGAAACCGATTACTACGGAAAGCATAAAGTTTATGACGAACCAGTTGTATGGGAAGATGACATAGAAAAGGGTTTTTTGGGAGAACCGTACACAAGCGGATATTGCATTCACGGCGGTAATTGGGAAGTCATCGGTTCCATCCACGACGGGGAGGGGGGCAATCATGCTTAAGCTAAAGAACTGCCCGCATTGCGGCGGAGAAGTAATGCTCTGTAGACTGAATACTATGGTTTCTGTTGCAGAGTTTTCTATCGTATGCACAGAGTGCGGACTAGAAACGCGCATTTATGCAAACCCGATGGCGAATTGCTGCTTTGATATGGGCGAAGCGGTCAGGAGCATCACCGAAAAATGGAACAGGCGAGACGGGGAGGGCGGACAGCATGAGGAGGTCGCCAGGGGTGCGGATGAAGTGCAATAAAGACTGCATAGCCAATGTATGCGGAGAATGTGCCGTCGAGAAATGCGAAGGACAGATTCAAAGGCTGGGTATGCGGAATAACAATGCGGAAACAGCGGCTTGGACTTATAAGATTGCCGTAGATTCATTCAAAGACTATTTTGGAAAGAAGGATGCCGACCAATGAACGCCATCGAGAACCAAGTCCGGGAACTGGTAGCCGTAGAGCTTTCCGCCGCAAATGAACGGTTTCCGCAGTTTCATTCCTGCCACGAAGGATACGCTGTGATATTGGAAGAACTGGAAGAGGCTAAAGCAGAACTGGAGGTAGCCGAGGCACAGACTAACAATCTGTGGGAGCACATAAAGAGTAATTATGACGGGGCAGGATGTGCAGAAACGGTAATGAAGTTCGCTATCAACGCCGCCTGCGAAGCCATCCAGGTAGCGGCCATGTGTCAGAAATTTTTGGAGATGGAAAATCGTGCGTAGATATCCTTTCCCCGGAGATATGTATTCTGATGCGCAATGGGAGTGGATATCGCTCAAACGCGCAGAGGGGTACTCCATGCGGCAGCTATCAACTTTCTTGGGGCTTAACACAGATGCGATTTTAACGGCGTTGCGGGTTCGAGGATTAGCACCGCAGGAAAGACCGACGGAGCCGCTTAACAGAGACGAGTTTAACGCATTGGCGGAGGTGGATGATGCCAGATAATATTACAGCAGCTAGAATTTGCCCTAATTGCGGCAAAGAGGGAGTTGTTTATGGAAGTCATACGGTTATGGGAGGGAGAATAGAACGTCACAGGAAATGTCAATTTTGTGGAGAACGATGGGCCACAATTGAGAAGTATTACCGGCCAATCAAAAAAATCATGGACTAGAGGTTGACAAATAGGATATCGAGATATATGATTAAATGGGATTTTATAAAAAATTTAAAAATGATAAACAGTTATATGAAGGCTGTGTGAAAACATGGCAAAGAGAGTGAGAGAGGTTTTGGTTTGCGAAGGTAGGTGATTAAATGTTAAAAATCATGAAAGAACTCTGGGATAAAAACCAGGATAAGCTCAGAACAGAACTGTCCTCAAGAGATGATCTGAATGAATGTAGCTATGTAGACTTTGTAAAGATTGCCTTTGATAAGATTTATAATGATGATAGCCGACTCGACAATGAGAATCTTTTTATAGACAGAGTTCACGAAATTGATGATGGCGACTATCAAGGGACTTTGATTTATCTGATTCCATTCAATTCCTACCAGCCGGACCCGGAAGACTATCTCATGACTTTTGCGTGGTATGGGTCCTGTTCTGGATGTGATGCCTTGCAATCCGCGCAATCATGGGGAGACGGAAAACTAACGGAGCAACAGGTAAAAGACTTTATGTCCATCTGCAAAGACTTGATCTGCAACGCTATCAAACCTTACAACTATGGATGGAGACATGATGATAGATTTGATGTCGTGGAGGAGGGTGACAACTCTGAACAAGAATGATGCGACTATGGAGCAGGGTAAAGAGCTTGTTAAGCGCAAAATGAAGCCCCGTGGCGGAAACTCCCCTGTTATTGGTGATAATGGGGTACATACTAAACCAGGTGACAACTCTAAGATTGCTGGGTTCCTTATGGAAGTTGGAAAGTGGGGGCCTGTTGACAAATCCGATGTTCAGGCTATGGAAAAGCGATTCTGGAACTATGTTGCTCTTTGCTTTGAGAGAGATGTTCGTGTCACCAATCAGGTAGCTTACTTTGCCATAGGAATTACAAAGGATGACGTTTATAATTGGGAAAATGGGCTTACACGCAGCTCTGAACATCGCGACTTCATTAAAAAAGTTAAAACTTTTTGCGGTTCTTATCGCGAAATGTTAGGCGCTGACGGCAAGCTCAACCCCGTAACTTTGGTGTGGTGGCAAAAGAACTATGACGGTCTTGTGGACAAGTCCGAAGTGGTGCTTACTCCCAACAACCCGTTAGGGACTATCACCGACCAAAAGCAGCTTGAGGAACGGATCGCCGGGTCTGTGGTGGTGGAGGAGTAACGACTATGGAAACGACTATCGACTATGCCAGCGACTATGGTGGAGAGGCCAGCGACTATCAAACGACTATGGAGGGAAAGCGAGAGACGGAAAACGACTATCGATTCTGTCCCTTGAAGCTCCACGCGCTACTATCAACTCCTAAAGCGGTTTTAGGAACATCAGACTACAGAGGCGGAGTGGAGTGCAGAAAAAATATATGCGCCTGGTGGGATGTCGACAAGTCCCGTTGCGCCGTGCTATCTCTGGCCCGCAACAAATAACAATACCCCGGCTTGCTCCTGGTGGAGTGGGCCGGGGTTGCTTTATGCCTTGCGTGGCGCCCCTGTGGGCCGCTGTGCGACGTTTTAGTGGCCGGGAGTATAGAGGAGATACTGCCAGACGATAAAACCGCTCTACGGACTTGTAAATGGCCTTTACGGCGGATTTGCTTTTGGGGCTTGTCCGCCCTGCTGGACGTGGACGCAAAAATGTCGCTTGCAGGCCGTAGGACGGCGCACAAGCGGCGGATCATGGGCGGGGAGTATAGTAGGGACATAGCCGCCCACCGTTGGACGGCATGGAGGGCAAAAGAAAGCCCGCCCTAGGAAGCTCCAGGGCGGGCGGTGGTATTATGCTAATATCTCAATTACAATCGGGTCATGTATGACGATCTCCCCAGCGTCCTCGCCGTAGTCCCACGCGTTGCCAGCAATGACGGCCACATAATCGCCATAATAGTAGCCGTGGCGCTGCGCCGCGTCGATGGAGTCCCAACGCATAGCAGACACGCCGGGCAGCTCCTCGCCGGTATCGTCTCCGTTGTCCCAGACGTGGGAGCGGTGGGCCATAGGGCCGGGAGCAAATGGAACGTCTTGGACGCGGACGCCCACGGCCTCATAGTCATATAACGCGCTGGAGGCTATATCCTCAACGCGCCGGATCATATCGGGGGCTAGTCTCATGTATAACACCTCTTGTTGATTGTATCGCGCCCATGCAGACCCGTCAAGATTTCTTTGCGAGCTCCCATATCACCATGAGCGGGAGAAGGATAATAAACAGGATAATCAAGCGGGGGTCACCTCCATTCTCCAGCGGGCGGGTCATGCCCGGTAAATAATCAAAAAGTCGTTGTAGTGGTTGTGATTGAGTTTTACGGGGTAGGCGGACCAAACTTCCGACCGCTTGCCAGTCATCCCGTAAAAACCGCGCACATGGTCAAGCTGTGCCGGGGTCAGGCTGTCAGCCCATGCGGAGCCGATAAAGCCAACGGCCAAATATTCCGATGTCAGGTCTGCGATGGTAAATCGCCCTGCAATATCGGTTGTCATTTCTTACGCCTCCTTCATCCAGCTAATGCGGTAAGGGTCCTCGTATCGTCTGCAATCCCGCGCCCATAATTTTTCTTTGTCTAATAGGTGGTTTGCCGTGATGTAATAGGGCTTTCCGGTTTCCTCGTCCTTGTAATATAGCTTGTATTCGCTGGCGGCCTTGTCAAATACAATGCTTACAAGTTTCATTGTGCGGACCTCCATTCAGTAAAGTTCGGCGCTCTGCTTGCTATATTCGCGCCGTGCGGCCATGTATGCGTCCCGCTGTACGTCGCTAAAGTTGCAGGCGGCGAAAAGCGCGTTTATATCGTCGATATCGGACACGCTGGAGCAGTTACCGAAACAAGAGCACACGTCAAAATCAGCTTGCCAGTTTATACCGTATTCGTGATTAAACATCTCGCGGAGAAATGCGTTTTTCCAGTATTCCGCGTTGTCGCTTTCGGGTTCTGCCTTTTCAAGCATGGCAAGCAATTCTTCTCCGCTATTCACAAAATCAGCGTCTTTTTTGTCGTAGAACGCAAGGAAAACGGGGCTAAAAATCATTTTTTCGGTTTTCCTTCTCAGTTTTTCCCGCTCCTTATCGGGGCCACAGAAAAACATGGAAATATGATCCCGGCGCAGTCCGTAGTAATTGCGAATGTAGTATTCTTTCGCTTGCTTGTCCTGGTAGTCACTTACGGTTTCCATTTCGTCGGCTGTAAATAGTTTCCGGCTGAGGCTGCTAAGGTAAAATTCCTGGAGTTCGTCGCGGCTCTTGTCCTTATGGTGCAACTCATAATCATTTGCATATTTGATGTGGTGGCCGTCTGCGAACACAAGCACGGAATATCCGAAATAGCCGCCAAAGTCCACAAAATAGACTTGATGCCCCTTGACGGAGGCGGTCTCAATAGCCATTGCTGCGGCTTGCTCCTCTGTCAACGCTTCAATATCGCGGATCGTGTATTCTTTCGTTGCAGTGTTTTTCATTTATGTTTTCCTCCTTGTCATGGAGGGCGGCCCGTGGTATAATGGGCGTGCCCTGGTTCTGTGGTAGGTTCTGGGGTTCTTTTGCCCTGGTCACTATTGCGAGTAGTGGCCGGGGCTTTTATTTGTCAATGATGTAGTACGGAGTTACTTTCCCGTCGGTTGCTTTGGCCGTATTCTTAGCGGCCTCCTCTGTGGCGTACCATCCAATGGTAACGCCGTCTTTTTGTACTGCGTATATATCGGGCTGCATTCTTTTTCCTCCCGGCCTGTGGCCTGTATTGTTTGGGTTCTGATGCCAGTATAATTCAACGTTTGTTATATGTCAAGATTAATTTTATAATTTTGTTATATAAAAAAGCACCCCCTGTTTTTCTACATTAAATGCACTAATTGTTGCAACAAATATTCTTTTTGTTCAATTTTGCTTTGCGGTACTTCTTAATATCATATATAAGGGGCATCGCTAACCGGACACCCCCGGGGGATAGGCCGGAGCCGTCGTCCCCCTACCTCAGCCACTCTACCACCGAAAATAACAAAAAGCCCTTGACAATTCAACAAACGTTGATTATAATGTAATTGTAAGATAAAATTCAACGGGGGTTATAATATGGGATGGAAAACACTTGGGCTAAAGGAAGCAATAAAAGAAATGTTGCATGACAGCGGGATGACGCAGAAGGGCGTGTGTGAAGCTGCTGGGTATAAGTCTGTTGGGAGTGTTGCACAGCCATTAGCGAGAGGTGACATTAAGATTTCGACATTGTTAAGATTGGCTGATGCAGCTGGATTTGACATTGTGCTTGTACAGAGGAGCAATTTAGAAGGGTATAGTCCAATTAAAATTAAGCCGAACGATAAAAAAGAAGAATCCTAAAAATCCGCGCAAAACAAAAAAGGAGATGATGCTCCTTGGAAGTAAGGAAGGATTTAACAGGGCAACGGTTTGGCCGATTGGTCGCTATCCGACCCGTCAGAAAGCGGGCGAATGATGACCGGCATACAATGTGGTTCTGCAAGTGCGATTGTGGTAGTGTAGCGGTTATTTCTACAAATAATTTAATACAGCAGACGGTTTCCTGCGGATGTGTGTCAAGAGGGCCAAAGATAGATGATACGGTTAGGGCGGTTTGTCCTGGATGTGGGGAAAAGTTTGATATTGAATTGAACGGACAAAAAACTCCACAATTCTGTCCCGATTGCTCAAGAATATATACAGGTAATAGCTGGAAGGTATGTCCTGTTTGCAGAAAACTATTCAAATCGTTTCCGAGCGCAAAAAAGACGACGTGTTCGGAAGACTGCAGCAAAAAATGGGGGAATTATATAAGAACCGGGAGAAGGTTCAAGTGGAGTGAAAAGTCAAAGAAAGCGGCGCGAGAAAGCGGGCTTTGGGACGATATGGACGAGGCTGCGGCGCGGGCGAGGGCACGGAAAGTTGGAGACCCCAGGTTTGAGCGGACAGAAGAAAACATAACATCAAAAATATGGGTTCTTGTAGATCCATCTGGGAATGAACATATAGTTCGGAATTTGAAGCTATGGGCAAGCGAAAATTATGAAAAGTTTGGGAAGGATGACTCTGAAAGGTCTATCAAACAAATAGCGCAAGGGTTTTATATGATTGCATTATCGTTAAGAGGGAAGAAAGCACCTCCAAGACTAACATACTTTGGTTGGACATTGAAGGATTTGCCAAGAGAGCTGGAGGATGATAAAGATGGACTGGATCAAATGCACTGATAGGATGCCACCAGACATGGAGCCGGTGATGGTGACAGCCTTTCATAGAGGATTTGTTGTAGACGCAGAACCCGGTGAAAAATTTGTGTCTCACGATGTAAGGTGGAATGAAAAATTGCAGGCGTGGGAAGTACAAGAGTGGAATATTTGCGAAATGGAATGGACGACATGGCATGATTTAGAGGTTACTAACTGGATGCCATACCCTGAACCGGCGGAGGATTGATGATATGCACAAACTGACGAACAAGCAGTACGAGGAATACATGAAGATGATCCGGGATAAGGAAGAAGGGCGACTGCTCACCCCTGATGGCTTACGGATGATATGTTCGGCAAACAAGTATGACCCGGAGAAGATAGGGCTTCACATGCTGGCGGTGTTGGCGAATTGGAATAAGGTGGATGTATAGGAGGTAAAATGAGAGAAGTTGCAGGGGAATATAATACCGCTAAGATTTTTACAGATGTTGTTGACGATGCTTCCATTGCACAGGTTAAGGAATTGTGCGATCAAGAGTTTTGCACTGGAAGTAGAATTAGACTGATGCCTGATATTCATGCTGGAGCTGGATGTACTGTTGGGACTACAATGACAATCAAGGATAAGGTTGTGCCAAACCTTGTCGGGGTTGACATTGGCTGCGGAATGGAAACCGCTAAAATCAAAGAATCCAATCTTGATATGGAACGGCTTGACAATGTTATTCGAGAGAATATACCGGCAGGGTTTGAAATAAGGTACAATGCACACAGGTATTTTGACCGAGTAGATTTATCGGCTTTGCGCTGTGCGGATAAAGTTGACTTAGAAAGAGCGAAAAAAAGCGTCGGGACATTGGGCGGCGGCAACCACTTCATCGAAGTTGACCGGGATGAACAAGGGCGACTCTACATCGTAGTTCATTCTGGCAGTAGGCACTTGGGATTGGAAGTTGCAAAGTATTATCAAGAGGCTGGATACAAAAAATTATCCGACAAAAACGATGGCCTTGAAAAACTAATAGAAGAATTAAAAGCTGCTGGTAGACAGAGCGAAATCCAACAGGAAATCAAAAGATACAAGTCTGAATATAAATGCGATATTCCTAAGACGCTTGCCTATGTTGACGGGGCTTTATTTGATGACTACATTCACGACATGAAAATAGTCCAAAGGTTTGCTGAAATTAACAGGCAGGCTATGATAGACGGGATCGTGTCTGGAATGGGAGTTCATGTTGAAGATCAGTTTACGACAATTCACAATTACATTGACACTGACAGCATGATACTTCGTAAGGGTGCTGTATCTGCCAAAAGCGGTGAGGTTTTGCTTATACCTATTAACATGAGGGACGGAAGCATTATCGGAATTGGCAAAGGAGATGAAGATTGGAATTGTTCCGCTCCGCATGGTGCTGGACGCTTAATGAGCCGGGCGAAGGCTAAAGAGAGGTTTACCGTTGCAGAATTTGAGAAGCAGATGAGCGGAATTTATACCACATCAGTCAATCAGGAAACGCTTGATGAATGCCCGATGGCTTACAAGAGTATGGAAGTAATCACGGAGAATATAGAGCCAACAGTTAAAATTTTGAAAATCATCAAGCCAGTATATAATTTTAAGGCTGGTGGAGATTAAATATTGCACCCCGCCACAGGGCGGGCGTATATAGTGCCAAGTGCCTCTCCAAATGGAGCGAACAGTGCCAAGTGCCTTTTATCTTACGGGATAGGAGGCACTTTTTTCATGTCGAAAATGTATCTGAATGAGAAGCAGGAAAAGGAACTTAACTATGTTGATAGGATGGGGCTTGCATATTGTAGGCTAAATAGCTGGGAGTGGGATGAGATTATAGGTCCGAAGCCAGATGGATTTGACGAGTTGCCTTGGTATGACAACAGAAAATTCAAAAAGTTTCGTAAAAAAATCAGGACAAAATCAGATTATTTAACTCCTGCCATTGAAGGGATCAAATCAATCATCGGAGAGGCAAACATAAGCAGATGCTGGTGGAAATTTGAACTTGGAAAAACAGAAGAAGAATGGCGTCAGTGGTATGTAACGGAGGCGTTTAGAAATGGAGATTAAAAGCCTTGTGGAGAAAGCATTTCAGCGTAATCTATCCGACCCATCTGCGCTATCCGACGCATTTGATTCAATCAGACTGTTGGAACCAGAAGATTTTACGCTGGCACATGAGCGGAACAAGGAGGTGCGGAGGCTATCTGCGAGATTCGCCACAGAACAAAAAAGCCTCCGTATGTTCGAGTTGAACAAGCGGAGCCTGCTATTTGATGCACCGTATGATTTTGACTGCTTTCTTCGTTATATTGAGTGGAACAGGCCAAATGACAAGCGGTTTTATTTGCCACGGAGGAAAGTTCTTCTCCCCATCGTAAATGCGTTTCAACAAGTGGCGGACGGAGAACTGGATTTGCTAACAGTCAGCCAGCCTAAGAGAACTGGAAAGACCACGCTCGGGTTAATGTTCGTTCTGTTCCGCGCAGGTCAACACCCTGGAGGATCTTCAATCTGTTCCGGTGCCGGGAACGATCTGGTGAAGTCCTTCTATACTGGATGCTTGGACATTCTGCAAAAGCCGGAGGAGTATCTGTACTATGATGTGTTCCCGAAAGCAAGGCTTGCAGCTACCAACGCGGACGAAAAGACCATCCACCTCGAAAAGAAAAAGCGGTTTGCCACCATCACTTGCCGGAGTATCGACGGTGCTCTAACCGGTTCCACAGAGTCTACACCAGAAGGTGTAATGTACCTGGATGATCTTGTGTCTGACGAGCTGGAGGCGAACAACAGAAACCGCCTTGACACTTTGTGGGATAAGGTGCGCGGCGATTTGCTGGGCCGCCGTTTGGAAGGGTGTCCGATTGTGGCACAGGGAACACGGTACAGTCTGTATGACCCGTTGGGACGATTGCAGGAAATAGCTCCTACAATGGGATGGCGCACAAAGGTCGTGGAGATTCCGGCCCTCGACCCGGTTACTGATGAAAGCAATTTTGAGATTGTTTTGAATGGAAAACCGGCGTTCACAACGGAGTATTATAGGCATGAACGAGAGCTTGTAACACCTGTTCAGTGGGCCAGCCAGTTTCAACAGGAGCCGTTTGAGGCAAAGGGGCTTCTGTTTCCAGAGAATGAATTGAACCGCTATTTTGAGTTGCCCGTTGACCATGAGCCGGATGCTATTATTTCTGTCTGTGATACAGCAGAAGGTGGCGGAGACAGCGTTATGATGCCGATTGCATATATCTACGGCGAAGATGCATTTATTGAGGATTGTGTATTTGATAACAGCACTCCGGAGGTGACGAAACCGCAATGCGCTAAAAAGCTGGTAGAACACAAAGTTTCGGTTGCCACCTTTGAGAGCAACAACGCAGGAACTTACTTTGCCCGTGATGTTGAAGAACTGGTCAAAAAAATGGGCGGTCGAGTGAGCATAAGAACACGGCGTACTATCAGCAACAAACAGACACGCATTGAAATGGCCTCTGACGGAATTTTGAAGTACTTCTACTTCAAGGATAAGTCTCTATATAAACCGTCCGATCAATACGGCCAGATGATGCGTGAGCTGGTGACATACACCAGAACTGGAAAGGTGAAGCACGACGACAGCCCTGACGGGTTAAGTCTCCTTGAAAATGAAATTCGCAACTTAACCTGGGGGAAAGCAGAGGTATTTAAGCGGCCATTTTAAAATCTCGAATAATCCATTAGACACATATAGATATATAGGTTGTTATCTTAACAACGATTGATGTATAATATATTTGGGTAAACATAATTATCCAATTTCCCTCCCCTTTCGGGTTTTGTACCAACCGCGGCCCAAAGGCCAACCCACTCCCCCGGCGGGGTATCTAGTAAGCAGATATTAAACGGAAAGGAGAGCCTCTCTTGTACGTTTCCTGCCGGGGGACTCCCTTCACGTTAACCTGCTCCAGAGTTTCGCAATCGAAGCCGACATACGGAGCAGATAACGACTGAGCGGTGGCGGAATAGGTAGACGCTATGGTGACGGGTAGGGTGGCACCTATTATCCTGCTGGCGGAACGGGTATTATCCCTCGGGTTTGCAGGCCGCTGTAATGCGCGACGGGCGTTAGGTAGCAATCCACTCATGTGAGGTGCAAATCCTCACCCGCTCAAACAATATACGGGTGTAGCTCAATGGAGAGCGCCGGTCTCCAAAACCGGAGGTTGGGGGAACAGAGCCTTCCACCCGTGCCAGATGTATGGTTCCACAGCTCCACGAAGAGAAAACGGGCCTTCCCTGTGCGCTGTGCGAAAGCGGCAGGGCGAAGAATATTTAATTGGCTGACCCCGGCTCAATAAACTAAAACGGTTCCGACCGACGACACCGGCGGAGGGGTTGAGATGTACCGTGATTGCTATACGATGAAACTGGCTTACCCCTGCGAGGCTGACGGATGTAGGTGCGGTTCCGACTGTCTTAGGACAAGGCCGGATTGTAACAGGATAGCTGACGAAGATTCGTATAGTAATTGTGATGTGATACCGCATATCGGATTACATAGAAGCAGTGAATATATGCCGCAGCACGATGCAGCCCACGTATCAGGGCCGGAGGGTCGCGCCCTCCATGCGGCAACATCGTCCTTTACGGGCATTAGACAATGCGCTCCAAAGGCCAAGGAGCTGACTGTGGAAAGACACTATACTGGGAAGTCTACAGCGTCTGACAGCCCCGGAGAAGGAAAGTGACGCCCGCCTGTCATGGAGGCGGAAGCGGTGGCAGCTATGACCTGCCCCGGCGCTATCCCGCTGAAAACTACCTGTACCGGATCGGGTAAAGTACCATATGGCATATCCATATGACGCAGGTGTGACAATTTAAGCGGGAAGCGCACATAAACGGCCAGATAGCTCAATGGCAGAGTGGGCGGCTTTGACCCGCAGGATAGTGGTTCGACTCCACAGCTGGCTACCAGAATTGCGGCGTATCTCTCCGGAGTACGCTTGCCGGGGCGGATGTGTCCAAACCGGCTATATGTTGCCTCGCAGTTGCGAGAGACGGGAGCGGTGCCAAAGACCGAAAGGAGTCGTCCATTGAATGAAGATTGACATTTATTGTCCTGTTTGCGCTGCCGCCGGTATCAATCATGGAAAAGGGCGGCTTTTGATGCAGGTGGATAGCAAGGCAGTGGGTGTTGTTTACCCATACTGTAAGGCTTGCAAAAAGAACATCAAAATCGAATTGAAAGGCGAAAAGAGCGCCTGAAAATATATAGTTTAGTGCCAAGTGCCTCCGGGCAATGCCTGGACGAAGCGTGCCAAGTGCCGATCAGTTACCGAGGAATCCTCGGTAGTTGGTCGGCATTTTTTATTATTCTGGGGGTGACGGAGTGACTGAAAACGATACTGTTCGAGCTATATCTGAGTGGCCGGTCAATGGTTTGACGGGTCGGCGCAAAATCTACACGGCAAAAAAGAAAGTCACCCCGGAAAATGTGGTGGAGGTGCTGGGCAAAGCGCTGGCAGTACACAGGATCAACAGAGCGGAAACAGTCTACTTGTATGACTTTTACAAAGGGAAACAGGATATTCGACTGAAAGATAAAATCGTCCGCCCTGAAATCAACAACAAAGTGATGATTAACAGGGCGAATGAGATTGTAACTTTCAAGACGGCCTATCTTCTGGACGGCCCAATCCGCTATGTGTCCAACGGCGGAGAAGATGATGTTTCTGCCGGTGTGAACACGCTCAACGAGTATATGCGTGCTGAGAGCAAGGACACGCTGGACAAGGAATTAGCGGACTGGATGCACATTTGCGGCGTAGCGGTACGCATGGTGCTCCCTGACAAAGCTGGTGAGGAGGACGGTTCCCCGGTATCCATCTACACACTCGACCCGCGAGCGGCGTTTTGCATCTACCACAGTGGCGTAGGGCAGAAAAAAGTCGCTGGTGTTCTGGAACAGGTAGACGAGGAGGGCCAGCCATACTTCTGCGTTTACACCCCTGAATGGTATTTCGAGGTGCAGAACGGCCAGATCACTAAGCAGGAGGGCCGTACCATCCCCTATATCCCCATTGTGGAGTATGTAAACAACGATGCCCGCATGGGGGCCTTTGAGCCAGTCATCCCCATTCTGAATGCCATCAACATGATTGAATCCAACCGGCTTGACAGTATTCAGGATTTTGTCAACGCCTTTGATGTATTCCAGAACTGTGAGTTGGAGAACGGCCAGTATAAGGAACTGGCGAAGGGCGGAATGGCAATTACTATCAAGAGCGTTCAGCCCGGCATGGAGGCTAAGGTCTACCGCATTGCCTCTGAGCTGAACCAAACCAACACGCAGACCATTGTGGACGATCTGGAGGATGCATACCTGACCATCTGCGGGATGCCGAACCGGAACGGCGGTTCCTCTACCAGCGACACCGGGCAGGCGGTCATTTACCGGGACGGCTGGTCCGCAGCTGAGAGTAGAGCCAAAGACACAGAAAAGACCTGGGAACGGTCGGAGCGGGAGTTCCTGCGGCTGGTGCTGTATATCTGCCGGGAGACTGGCGATTTTGGCTTGCAGTTGTCCGACATCAAGCCGGAGTTCACCCGCAAGAACCTGTCCAATATTCAATCCAAGGCGCAAGTGCTGGCGGAGATGCTGAATAACAGTAAGATTCACCCGAAGCTGGCGTTCCAGTACAGCGGGCTGTTCAGCGACCCCGAGGAGGCTTTTAGGATTTCTATGGCCTACTACGAAGAGAACCAGCGCAAGATGGAGCGGAGCCTGCGGAATGAGCTGGCGGCGGAACGGGACAACGGGGACAATCTGTCCAATCCGCAGGATGGCGGCGGTGATGCTGAATGAGCGGCTACTATGACCTCACAGACAAAGCCATCGATATTTTGAACAGGAGGGCGGTCAAGCGGTTTGAGGATGCCAAAGACGAAGCGGCGCTGGCGAAATTTGATGAGCTCAATGTGCTGGAAGTCACCCGGACGCTATATGACCAACTGCGCAAGGACAACCAAGATGTCTTTCTTGAACTGGCGCAAGAGCGGTATCAGGAGGCCGAACCGCATGGAGAAGAACCGCCTGATTTAGCGTGGCTGCTGGCTCTGCTGGCGGCGTACAACGCTGTGACGAAGTATCAGTATTCCCATGAATGGGAGCGAAAGCGTGACCGGACAGCGGAGGCTATTAACTCTACTACCGCAAAAGTCACAGAGTTCCGACGGGGCATTTCATATTGGGCGCAGATGACGGAATGGTATGCGGTGGAAGTAACAGACCAGTCCACACTGAAAGCATTTCAAGACAGCGGTGTGCGCTATGTAAAATGGAACACCATGAATGATGGACGGGAGTGTTCCACTTGTAAGGAGCGAGACGGGAAGATTTATCCCATCCGCAGTATTCCGCCCAAGCCCCATCCCGGTTGTCGGTGCTGGTATACACCGACGGAGAAAAAGTGAATTTGAGCGGCCCAGCCACTTGAATACGGGAGGAAAGAATATGGCAAGCCTTGATGGACCCCTGACAATTACAAATTCAGAATATCGTCCTTGTGTTGTAGATGAGAAACGGGCGATGTTCCACTGCTGGGAGCAACGGGCCGATGTAGTAGACGCCTCACCGTTGCGTGGTGGGCACCCAGGCGGACAATATTGGGTAACGCTTGGCATTGTTGAATACGAAGATGGCTCTATGGATGAAATATCTCCCAGAAAAATCAGATTTCTTGATAGCAAAGGTTTATTTGCCCAATACCCATTTGAAAATTCAAACGGGGAATAACCGTTGAATATGGCGCAGAGAAGCGCCTCACCAAACGCATACAGCAGAGAAGCTGACAAACGCAAAATGGGGCAGAGACGCCCGACATAAAAACGCGAAGGAGAATTGATATGCCGATTGATACCACCGTCATCGAAGGGTTTGAGAGCATGACCGCCGAGCAGAAGGTGGAGGCTCTACTCAAAGTTGAAGTACCCGAGAAGATTGATTTGTCTGGCTATGTGAAGAAGGATCTGTTTGACAAGACTGCTTCCGAACTGGCAGAGGCCAAGAAAACCATCAAGGGGAAGATGTCCGAGGACGAGGCGGCCAAGGCCCAAGCCGATGCTGATCGCAAGGCGCTGGAGGACAAGTACACCGAACTGCTTCGTAAATCCACCATTGCCGAGCATACCGCCCGATATATCGCTATGCCGGGCTATGACGAGAAGCTGGCCCGTGAGACGGCGGAGGCTCTGTTTGATGGCAATATGGAGAAGGTCTTTGAGAACCAGCAGAAAGCCAACGCTGCCTATGAGAAGAAGCTGCGGGCTGATCTGGTCAAGCAGGACCCTAAGCCTGACGGTGCTGGTGGTGGAAGTGAGGAGAAGGACGAGGCCGTTGAGTTTGCCAAGAAGTTGGGAAAGCAGCGTGCGGACGCCCTCAAAAATGCAAACGAAGGTCTGAAACACTATTTTTGATGAAAAGGAGAGAAACAGATGAAGTTTACCAAGAATTCTGTTGGCGGCACCATTGAGATTCTGGCCGCTGACGATTTTGTGGCGATCCCCATTTGTGTCACGGAAACTGCCGCTGTTCCTGCCGGTATGCCCATGACTACTGCTGGGAAGAAGGTGGCTACTACCTCTTATGCTACCGCTGTGGGTATGCTACTGTATGATGTGGACCCGACCGAGAATCCTAACGGTGCTCTGCTGGTACAGGGAGTTGTGGACAAGAAGAAGGTCGAGGATCATGCGAGCATTACGCTGGATGATACTTTTGCTGTACCCGGTATTATTCTGCGGGATAACATTGGCGTGAACAAGTAAGGAGGGATACATAATGGATTTGAGAGAAGTTTTTACCCCTGCAGCAATTGCCGCAAACTGGACAGAGGTCGCCTCCAATCAGATTCCTTATCTCGGTGCTACGCTGTTCCCCGCCCGAAAGAAGGCTGGCCTCGACCTGTCTTGGCTCAAGGGTTCCCGTGGCTTGCCTGTGTCCCTGATGCCCTCCGCGTTTGACGCCAAGGCAACCTTCCGTGACCGTATCGGATTTGAGAAACTGGAGACCGAGATGCCCTTCTTCCGTGAGGGATACAAAATCAAAGAGAAGGACCGCCAGGAGATGCTTCGGGTGCAGGAGTCTACCGACCCTTATGCCGCTGAGGTGATTGCCCGTGTGTTTGACGACACCCGCGATTTGATTGATGGTGCAAATGTCGTGCCCGAACGGATGATTATGCAACTGCTGTTCCCCGAGGGCGGCGATGTGGGTATTGCGATCAAGGCAAACGGTGTGAACTATACGTACAAGTATGATACGGATGGTTCCTGGAAGACCTCTAACTATACCGCACTAACTGATACAGCCACTTGGGACAAGCCCTCTACGGCTGACCCGTTTGCGGCGTTCAAGACGGTCAAAGACGCTATCCGTTCTAAGACTGGCACTGAACTAACAGTTGCTATTATGAACTCCTATACTTTTAATCTAATGGCTAAAACCGATGCCATTATGAAGCGGTATATGAGCACTAATGGCCTTACACTGGGATACCTAACTGATTCTGAGGTAAAGGCTGTTGTGGAGTCCACGTCCGGTCTGCGGATTGCAATTTACGACAAGCAGTTCCGGGACGAGGACAAGGTTGCCCATGCATTTGTGCCCAATGGCTATGTTTGTCTGATTCCTGACGGTGCTCTTGGTAGTACTTGGTATGGAACTACGCCGGAAGAGGCAGACCTTCAAGGAGCCTCCAGCGCCGAGGTTTCTATCGTGAACACTGGTGTGTCGATTACCCGAGAGATTCAGACTCATCCTGTGAACATCAACACCTATGCGTCTGAAATCGTTCTACCCTCCTTCGAGCGTATGGATGAGGTGGCGGCGCTCAACGTCCTGGGGGAATAATCGGGTCTGACACTCTAACCCTTTTCCCCGGCAGTCAGACCCTATTGGGGAAGCAGGTATCCGAGCTGGTAGGAGATGACTTGATGGTCAAGGCTGATGGCTCCGTGGTCGGCACGTTCCATCATGTAACGGGATACACTGAGTTCAGTTCTGAGCCGAACGAACAGGAGGGGTATTACTTTCCTTTCCACTTGGCCAAGACCGGAACTAGGATGACTTTCAAGAAAAACGGGTCTCCGACCAAGCAGGACATTGCATTTGATTCGGATATTATTTTCCGGGTTACGAAGACCGATACTTTTGAAGTCCTTGTGGACGGACAAAGTGTTGTTAAGTTCAACTTCTCTGGAGCTACATTTGAGAGTTAAAAAAGCGGGAGGCAGCATGAAGTTTATTCCAAATTATCGCGTGTGCTATAGCGGCCAATTTTACGAGGCAGGGACTCAGTTCTCCATCAAGGCCGAAGACGCGGATATGATGAAGCGGCACGGGACGGTGTTGGATGAACCGACGCCGCTTCCCGCAACTGAACGAAGAGCCGGGAGACCAAGGAGGGGAAACAATGGACAACCTAGCGAGGTTGAAACTCAGAACCGAAGAGGTTGACGAGGCGGTTCTGCAAGATTGCCTAGAGAGCGCAAAGGCGGCGATTATGGCCCGTCGCTATCCCTTCCAGGAGTGGCCCGAGGAACTTGAGAGCCGGTATCTGGATTTGCAGTTTAGATGCGCACTTGATCTCTATAACAGAATCGGAGCAGAAGGGCAGCTCAGTCACGGAGAAAACTCAATCAGTCGGTCTTGGGAGTCCTCTTGGATTTCTGAATCGCTCTTGCAGGAAGTGACACCGCTGGTCGGGAGGATAACGTGATGACAGTTAATGTACTTGGAGAAAGCTATACCCTGAATTTCATTTCGGAGGAAGAGGACGAGGGCCTGAAAGACTGTGACGGTTACTGCGACGATACTATCAAAACGCTGGTGGTCAAGCAGTATAAGCGTGGCGAGCCAGGAAGCAAGAAAGCACTTGATCTCCAAGAAAAGAAGAACTTCCGGCATGAGATCATCCACGCATTTCTCTGCGAAAGTGGCCTTGCGGAAAACTCCACATGGGCGCAGGAGGAAGAAATGGTGGATTGGTTTGCCAAGCAGTTTCCTAAGCTGGCGGCAGCGTTTCGGGAGGTTGATGCCCTGTGAGAAGCCTCCTGCGTAACCAGCAGCCAGTGTTCTACAAGCTTTATGAGGGCCAAGAGGAAATTGTGGATGAGTGGGGAAACCCAACCGGCAGCTATGTCCCCATTTACAGCGAATTGAAATCCACTATGCTCTGCGTCTCCCCTAACAAGGGCAATTCTGAGGTGGAACAGTTCGGCTCTTTGGAAGATTATGACCGAACGGCCACAACGGCTGACCCGCATTGCCCCATCGATGAGAACTCCGTGCTGTGGGTGGACGGGGCCGATACAGATGGCCCGTATAACTACATCGTAAAGCGGAAAGCGCCGTGGAAAAATTCTACGCAGTACGCCATAAAGAGGGTCACTGTGTCGGAGTACGAAGCAGAAAAGAGCCTGTTCGATCAGAAAGTCAAAGCGGAGGCCGCCTATGCCAACCATCAAGCTGAAACTGAATACGGACTCCATCAATCAGGCGTTGAAGGAAGTCAAGGCGTACCAGAGGAAGGTTGAGCAGGCGCCGCAAAAGTTGATTGAGTACCTGACAGCGCAAGGTGTTGAGATTGCCAAGATGAATGTGTCCGACATGAACGCCTACGACAGCGGAGAGCTATATAACAGCATCCATGCCGAACAAAAATCGGGTGTTGGGTATGTCATAGCGGACGCCGCCCATGCCGCCTTCGTGTGCTTTGGCACCGGCATTGTGGGAAAGAACAATCAACACCCAAATATCGCAATCGCCGGGTGGAAGTATGACGTGAACGACCACGGGGAACTAGGGTGGTGGTACATCGGGCGTGATGGACGGGCACACTGGACAAAGGGTATGCCATCCAGGCCGTACATGTATAACACCGCCCAGCAACTCAGGCAAATGGTCATTCCAGCGGCAAAGGAGGCGTTGAAGTGATTGACGTGGAGAGCCTGATATTCAGTCAGGTCGCAGAGGCCCTCCGGGTGGCTTTTCCAAGAATATTCGTTAGTGGCGAATATGTAGACACCCCTGCGAAGTTTCCCGCCGTGACCATCGTGGAGAGCGACAATGCGGTAGTGCAGCGAATGCGAACGACCAACATTGAGAACGCTGTAACGCTGATGTATGAGGTAAATGTTTACACCAACACCGTCGGCTACAAGAAGTCCGAGGCAAAAGACATTATGGAAGCCGTTGATGGCGAATTTTCCAAACTGGGATTTGCGCGGACAATGTGCAATCCTATTTCAAACCTGAGCGACGCCACGATCTACAGAATGGTGGCGAGATACACAGCCACGGTGGGCAAAGATTTTTGGGTCTACCGTGCAGAATAATTCAGAAAAGAGGTAATTCAATTGAGTCAGAGACTTTCTACTGCGGGTATGACATTGCAGTATGCCGTTGAGACGAGTGCCGGAACCCGTCCAACTACAGGGTACATTAAAATTCCGGAAGTAAAATCTATGCCCAGTTTTAATCCTAGCCCCAATACCATTGACTCCACCACTCTGGAGGAGACCGAGTACATGACCTACGTCCAGGGCTTGAAGGACTTGGGCGGCGCTCTGGAGTATGGGGCAAACCTGACCGAAGACCTGATCGACGCTTGGGATACCCTCATGGGGGCTTATGATACAGCCGTTGAAGGAGATAAGCAGGTGTGGTTTGCCGTGGTTCATCCGCAGCTGGCAGATGCTACTTACTTTGTTGGAACTCCTGCTCCCCTTGGATTGAACGAGGCAAGCGTCGGCTCCATGCTGGAAACCACGCTTTATATCACGCCAAATAGTGCCCCTGTGATGGCGGCAAAACCCACCGAGGGACCCTGATTAACAATCTTGAGGAGGCATACAAATGAGCGAAAAGACCATTGATATTCAGGACATCGTAAAGCCTGCCCGCCTGACTGATGATAAGACCGGACAAGTCTATGTCCTGGATTTTTCTCGTGAGAGTATTGTGTTTGCTGAACGTAACAAGTTTAAGCTGGAGGATGCCATTGAGTATCCTGTTACTGGCATGAGGGACCTGTTCTACTATGCGTTTCGCAAGAACCACCGGAATATCTCTAGGGAAAAGACAGACAAGTTGATCGAAAAGTGGGGCGGCGGCATCCCGGAAGAACTGGTGAAGCGGCTCATTCAGCTTTATCAGCAAGCTCTTGCGTCCAACTCTATCGTTGTTGACGAGGACGCCGCAAAAAACTCCGGACTGACTCTGGAGCTGTAAAGGGTCCAGAGTCATTTGAAGAACTGTTCGTGCGTGACTGTTCGTATTATCTCTCTATCGGTATGACATGGGAGCAATACTGGACCGGAGACGTGTGGATGGTGAACATTTATAGGGAGGCTGATAGACGTCGTATGGAGCGAACAAATGCGGAGGCCCACTTGATGGGAATGTACATTTATGAGGCTTTGTGCGACGTCTCCCCCATTCTTCATGCTTTTGCCAAAAATGGTGCAAAACCGATAAAGTATCGAACGGAGCCGTATCCTTTGTTTGGGAAAGATAAGCCCAAAGAGAAATCTGAACAGCAGGAAGAGCGGGACGCATTGTTTGCCAAGGCGTATATGAGTCAGATGGTAAGGGCCGGAAAGAGCTGGGGAAAGAAATAGCGCCCCCGTTGCACCTTGAAAACTTCATAGAGATAGCGGAGATTTTGATTGATTTCCTTCCGTTGTGTGATGTATCATATAATGAAGGGGGCGATTAAAATGAAGAATTTTTTTTCTGTACTATTTGCCTTTTTAATGATTATCGGGTTAACGTCATGTGGCGAGAGTACTGAACATGAATATCATGATACATCAGATTCTAACAATCCAGAAATTGCAAGCACGGAAGATGTGAAAAACGCATTTTTGCAAAATAGAAGTTTTCGTGTCGATATTGAGTCAATCAATGAAACGGGTAACTACTATAACTTAGAAATATCTTTTGTCGGAGAGAGCGTAAGACAGGACGACCCGAGTGTATGTGCAATTGATGTAGATCGATTGATTGGAATTATTTGCGAAAACAATCAATCTGTGTATAAATGCCTTGGGACAGTTATCTTCAATTGTCCATCAGAGGAGAAAAATTTCCAAACTTCTATTCAAATCCAGGAATACAAAAGCGGGGATGATATAGCTTTTTGTGATACCATGAATGACAAAAGTGAACTTGTTGTTATAACAAAAGAAGATGTAGACTCCACTAAACAGGATGCTCAAAAGGAATTAGATGAAGAATTAAGTCAGAGAAGAGACTTAAATATTGGCGATACTTTGTATAGTGACAATAAAATTTCTATAGTATATAATGGTGTAGTACAGTATGAAACGGTGTATGCCGCTGATAATCTGGATGTTCCAAAATCTGCAATAGTTTTTTCTGTTGTCAATAAAACGGGCCAAAATCTAACAATTGGATTTTTTGACTTGCATGTAAATGGAGTTGATAGTGGACATATCACAAGCCATTCAATATCAGAAAATGAAGAAAATCTTATTGAGGTCAGATTTGATGAATTGCCAGAAGTAGTAGAAGATATACATGCAAGTGGGAATATCATGTTTGATGATTACTCAACCTCAGATTTTAAGTTCTGAAATTTAATAATCGCCCTCCGCTTAGGAATAGGCGGAGGGCCGTTTTATTTCTAGGCGTATCGAGGTTTCCGCTATCTCTATGAAGTTTGAGGTAGCGGAATTTTATATTTTAGTGCCAAGTGCTTTATTGCCAAGTGCCAATATAGAAAGGTGGTGGCAATATGGCCGTAGATATTGATAGCCTGCAAATTGAAATCGAGGCGACGTCCAGTGATGCAGCAAAGAAGATTGAGGCGCTTACTACTGCATTGACCGGGTTAAAAACCGCGGCTAAAGGAGGGGCGGGGCTTACAACCACCACAAAGCAGTTAAAGGCACTTTCGGAAGCAGCAAAGCTAATCAATGGTGCAAATCTAAATAGCGGAAAAATCAAAGAGTTCACGGCTGCAATGAATAGCTTAGCTGGCATCCAGAAAGCAAGCGGCCTTTCCTCTACGATCAACGCTCTAAGGAAACTCCCTGAGATCAGTGCGTCGCTTGAAAAGACAGACCTTGGTAAATTCGCAAAGCAGATGGAGCAGGTGGCCGCCGCTGTGCGGCCTCTAGCGACAGAAATGCAGAAGGTATCCAATGGATTTTCAGCATTTCCGATCAGAATTCAGAGGCTTATTCAGAGCAACGCAAGTCTGACGGCATCAAATAGCAGAGCAGCAAGAAGTTTCGGCGTTCTTGGGACGGGCATCAGTTCTGCGGCAGCTAAATTCAGTATTTATTATTTGGCATTCAAGCGGCTTGCCGATGTTATTTCTGGCTGGATAAAGTCGGCTAATGACTACGTTGAGACAGTCAATTTGTTTCAGGTCTCCATGGGTGAGTTTTACGGTGAAGCCTATAACTATGCAATGTTGGTCAATGACCGGCTTGGCATTGACCCCGAAGAGTGGATGCGTGCGCAAGGCGTGTTCATGTCTATGGCAAACGGTTTTGGGTTAGCGCGACAACAAGCTTATGACCTAAGCGAGGGCTTGACGGAACTGGCCTACGATCTGAGTTCTCTGTATAACGAGGACACAGAACAGTCGGTCTTACGTTTGCAGTCCGCTCTTGCTGGCGAAATCGAGCCTATCCGTCGCTTAGGTATCTCGATTAGTCAGGCCACCTTACAGGAATATGCTCTTGCTCATGGCATTGATAAAAGCGTTGCAGCCATGACAGAACAGGAAAAGGCGTTACTGCGGAGCCTAGTTCTGATGGAGGGAGCCTCCCGGATTGGGGCTATTGGAGATTTTGCAAAAACCTTGGAATCCCCCGCAAATGCTATGAGAGTGCTGCGCCAGCAAATTACTCAGCTTGGTCGAGCGATTGGCACGGTGTTTGTCCCTACCCTCATTCAGGTAATCCCCTGGGTTCAAGCATTTGTTGAGATATTGACGGAGGCAATTCAGCGGTTTGCTGTTCTGGTCGGATTTGAAATGCCGGAATGGGAGACCAATGATTGGGGAGAAGATATCAAAGAAAATGCTGACTCCGCTGCTGATTCCGTTGGCGATACAACTGACGAATTAAAAAAGCTAAAGCAACAGCTTTTAGGAATCGATGAACTAAATATCATCGGGGCATCCAACGAAATCAAATTGGATACTGGAGAAACCGGAAAATGGACCGACGATCTTGAAATCCCGGATATTTGGGACAAAACCGCCCTTGATGCGTTAAAAAAGCAAGTGGACGAAATCAAACCTGTTTTGAAAGACTTACTTGACAACTATATCATTCCCATCGGTTCTGCACTGCTTGCGTGGAGAATTGCAAGGACGTTGTTTACAGATATCGGCCGCCTTAAGGCTTTGCTAGGCGGGTTGATGTTCACGGTAGGTATTTCTTTGCTAATTGACAGTGTAAAAGACATTCTTTTTGGGGATGGACTAACATGGGAAAACATCCTAAAAGGCGCAGCTGGAGGAGCACTTGCCGGGGCTGGACTTGGCCTGCTTTTGGCTAAGAAACTTGGTCTCACTTGGGCTGGTGGAATGCTGCTTGGAGCTGTTGTCGGTCTTGGACTTTCCTTGATGGTCATGTCCATTGCCTCTCAAATCAAAGACGGACTGAACTTTGGGAATGTTCTTTTAGGTGCTATTGGCGGTGCATTGGCTGGAGGGGCGCTTGGCGGATACTTTGCATTCAGAAAAAATCTAAATCCTGCGCAAGGGGTTCTTGGTGGCATAATTGCAGGAATTGGCGTGTCTCTCTTGATTTCGTCTATCACGTCGATTCTTCAAGATGGTCTTAACATTGGAAATGGGATCATGGGCCTCATTGGAGGAGCTTTGGCTGGATTTGGCATCGGCGCAGTCATTGCTGGGGGAGCTGGAGCCGCTTTTGGGCTAGTAATCGGAGTCGGATTGTCTCTTGTGATTATGGGAATTACTGCGCAGATTAAAGAAGGCGCTGCAACCCTTTCTGGTGGACTGATGACAATACTCGGGTCTGTATTAGCTGGTGCGGGAATTGGCTCCGTTGTCCCTGTTATCGGTACTGCCGCTGGTGCCGTTATCGGACTTGGTGTTGGCATTGTTCTCGAAATTGTTGGTGTTGAAGCGGCAGCAAATGCGGCGTATGCGGCATCGGAAGATTTTGCAATCATGGCGGACATTCTTGACCGTTGCACAGAAGCGTCCGAACGCACAGACCAAGCGTTTACCAATATGAAAAATCGTTTAGAAGATTTTGATTCGTCTATTGCTGATTTTCAAGTTGCCAGACAGCTTGCGGACGAAATTTATGCCATTAACGATAATGCAAATGCATCGGCTTACGAATTAGATCAAATGGCGGTAAAGGTTCAAGTTCTGAACGATTTGAACATTGATGGGCTACATTTGGAAATTGATGAAACAACACAAAAAGTTAAAGAAAGTAAAGCCGCTGTTGACGAGCTGATTGATTCTTTGGAGCGAGAGGCCAAAATGGAGGCCCTACGAGAAATGCTTGTTGAGAGTTATAAAGAGCAATATCAGGCAATGCGTGATATGCAACAGGCGGCAAAGGATTATGATGCGGCCGCAGAAGCATTAAATAACACACAAAAAGAACTCAACGAAACAGACATTTTCAGTTGGGGGAAAGCCAGAGAACTTGTCGCTGCAAGAGAGAAAGAAACCGAAGCGGCAAAAGCCGCACAGGAAACATACATGCAATCGGTTCAGCTATACAGTGATCTTCAAAGTGAAACTCAAGGTCTTACAGATTCTATTATTGGGTTAAAGCAAGAAGAATCTGGAGTTGGAGATGCTGGTATTGATGGAATGGAAGATTTGAAAACGGAAATCAATCATTTTAGCCAATCTATTGATATGAGCCAGTTTGAAAATCTAGGAAAGCAAATGGCAGATAACATGTATAAGGGCTTCACCAGTTCTGGCCTGCTGCAAGATGCCATCAAAAATCTCGGGAATGGCGCATCGTATAGTTCGGAAAATTCTTCCTCCCGTTCGGCCAACAGCTATTCTGTTCAGGATATCACTGCATACGCGTCCGGCGGCTTCCCCGAGCATGGGCAAATGTTCATTGCCCGTGAGAATGGACCTGAGTTAGTTGGTCAAATAGGCAACCGAGCAGCAGTGGCGAACAATGACCAAATCGTTGACGGTATCGCTTCTGCTAATACCGGAGTCATCAATGCGGTCATGGCAATCGGTGCAATGATTACTAAGGCAGTCAACGATAAAGATACAACAGTTTCTCTGGATGGCCGTCAGGTGTCGAGGAGCCTGTACAAATACAACCAACAGACGCAGCGAGAAAAGGGCGATCCCATTACATGAAAGGCAGGATAAAACGTGACATTGACTGTAAACGGAACGGATTTGACGCCTTACATTGCGTTCGGCGGCGTGCAGTGGCAAAGGGCTGATGTAGACGGCCCAAATGCCACACGCTCAATCGATGATGCGTTTCTTACGAGAGATCGGATAGCCATAAAATATCGATTGGATATTACTTGCCGCCCATTGACGCTAGAAGAAGCAAGTCTCGTTCTCTCCTCTATTCTGCCCGAGTATGTCACAGTTACATACACAGACCCTATGGAGGGCGGAGATGTAACAAAGCAAATGTATTCAAACAACATCCCCGCCCAATTCCTAATCAAGACCAGAAATGGGAAAGAGCTATGGGGTGGAATCACATTCCCTCTGATTGAAAGGTAAAGAAATGGCAGTTAATCGAATTCTCGTTGGTGATATAGAAATAACGGGGATTTATAATCTGACGTCTGGAAACGTCAATTTAACTACTTCTCTTTTAAACGATGTCCTAGAAATGGACACGCTTGATTGTGACTTTAATAGTCAACTGGATAGTTCTACAATCTTGGCTACCATTGGGGAAAAGGTGGTTTACTACCATGGAGATCAGCAAAGACAAATCCTCTATGTAGATAGTATCAAACGAACTGGGCCTAGTTCCTATCATCTGTATGCGATATCAGCGGTATCTAAGCTAGACACTATGCTTCATCCCGGCGGAATTTACACCGGACAGACCGCGGAATCAATCATAAAGAATATTTGCGGTGAAATCCCCGTTATTGTAAAAAGCAATCTAAAGAATGTTAAGTTGTATGGATGGCTCCCCTATTGTAGCCCACCGAATAGCTCCGCACGAGACAATCTCAATCAAGTTCTGTTTGCTATTGGCGCTTGTCTTACTACCGATTTGAATGGCGTTTTGCGAGTGGAGACGTTTTGGGACGGAACCATATCGACAATAGATGCGAAAAAGACGGACATGGTTGGCTCAGTTACAGATAATCAAAAAATTAGCGCGATCTCTGTCATTGAACATCAGTTTGTGGAAGGACAAGAAAGCCAGGAGCTGTTTAATGGCACAGCTCAGAACGGCGATCTAATCATTTTCAATGAACCGATGCACACCCTGTCCGCTTCCGGACTTTCCGTTTTGGAAAGCGGAGCAAACTACGCAAAAATCTCTGCTGGTACAGGGACGCTTACGGGGCTGAAATATATCCACAACAAGCGAAAAATTGCAAAGATAATCAATGAAAATGTACCTGAAAATGAAAAAGGCAAAGAGAATGCAACACTTGTTTCTTTAGTGAATTCAGTTGCGGTTGCTGAACGGCTAGCGAGCTTCTATGCTTGCAATAAAACGCTTCAAGCTTCGTTTCTGACCGAAAAGGAAAAGCCCGGACAAGTTGTAAAGGTCATGGACCCATACGATCACGAAATCGTTTCTGCTTGTATTGAGTCGATGGATGTAAACATGTCCTCAACACTGAAAGCGAATGCCGAAATGCGAATTGGATTTATTCCCTCGCAAGTTGATGATTTCAAAACATTTGATGAACGCATCGTGCTCACCGGATCAGGGACTTATCAAATTCCTACCGACACAACTTTAATCCGCTATGTTTTAATAAGCGGAGGCCAGGGCGGACATTGCGGGCAAAAAGGCGGGAATGTTGGCACGTCGCCATCTGTATCCTGGACCAATCCTCCACCATTTGAGAACCAATTACGCGGCTGCGGACTTGCAAATGGCGGCGCGGGCGGAGAAGGTGGCGCACCGGGCGCGGGGGCCAGAATCCTTGAAGGGACTCTGGATATCTCCGGGATAGACTCTATTGTATACAGCTGCGGCATTGGTGGCCTGGGAGCCGCCTATAACCCGGATGATCCGGAGGGCGCTCTTGGAAGCGACACAACACTTGGTTCTGCAACTACGGCTGGGGCACAAGCCTCAGAGGCCGGATACACAGATCCCATCACCGGGGAAAAATACGGAGGGACCGGTGACCAAGGAATCCCTGGAGGAAAAGGCGCAGGAAAGGCGGCCACAGTCACAACCATCAACAGTGATACTGTCCAGCTCTTTGATCCAGCCGAAAACGTTACCGATGAGGACGGCAATATCTGGAACGGAGGCTTGACCGAAACCGACTCGGATGATCCAGAACGTGTTGCTATGGAGACGCGGGATAATAACGGCGCCTACATTTGGTATAGCCGAGGTTTAGGTGCAGGCGCAGCTGCCGGTAAAAATGGTAACGGCCCCGGACCCGATGCATCGGTGTCTGTACGATCGTCATCAATTAAGGCTACTGCTGCATCTGGTGTAAATGGCGCGACACCAACCTTGACGCCCAAAAAGCCTGCCCAGTATGGCAAAGGTGGCCGCGGCGGTTATGGCGGTGGCGGTGCCAGCTCAGGAGGACTTGCCGTTGGCTCCACGGATTCCGCAGATTACACGGTATCAATCACCGCTGGAACTGGGGGAATCGGCGGAAATGGCGGTACTGGTGGCCCTGGCGGGGATGGCTGCATCATCCTATATATCAGCCGCCGCGTTCCACAGGAACGCGGGCCGCTGGCGACCTCGGACACAAAATGGTTTTTAGACAAGCATGGCAGAAGATTCATCACGTGAGGAGGTACAAATGGCAACGATTGAAGAACTCGCTGCAAAAGTTGCTGAACTCGAACAGCAGATGGCAGCAATCACGGCCCCGCCTACCGAGTATTACACCAGTGCTTACAGTGGAGAGGAAATTGATGCAGCTGTCAAAAAGGTATCTGAAGGATTGGCTGGCGGCGTGACCTCCTTCAATGGCCGGACCGGTGCGGTGAAGCCTCAGGCTGGGGACTACAACGCCACACAGATCCCGGTGAGCGGAGAGCCGGAGGCGGAGACCGTTGCGGCGGCTTTGTCTAATAAGGCGCCCGGCCTCCCGGGCAAGTCTGGACCCGTCTCTGCAACAGGATGGTACAGGATTGCCGTAATCCACGGCAGTACCAGTAGGCCAGACAGTTTTATCGTGAGCATCGGGCACAACTACGCAGCTAATGGCCCCAGCACTATTTTGGCATCTGTAACAACAACAGGCTATGCACGACGCATCACAATCCTGGATTCATCCTACAATCCAGGAACATATCCCATTGACAATCTAAGGCTGATATCTCTATCGGGAAATGAGCTGGCACTTGATGCCCACTATTCTATCAATGCGGAAAACTTCCTAAATTCCAGCTTTATCTTGGGGTTATCAGAACCCTCGCAGATTGTTCCGCAGGCACCGGCATCTGTCCAGGATTCGCCGTCTGGAGAAACATTAGAAGCTCTGGCCGATTGGTTAAATCCGCCCATGCAGTTAGGCGTCGAGTACCGCACATCGGAGCGGTACAACGGCAACCCTGTTTTTGTGATGGCCGTGAACGGCGGGGCGTTCCCGGACAACTCGTCAAAGACGATTGACGTCCAAATCCCGGATACCAGCGGCCAGGTAAAGATGCTTGATTGCTATGGCGTATTGGACAACGGAACGCAAATTCCGGGTCTTTTTGGAGAATCTGTTTTCGACGCATCAAACTATCTTGGCCTGTTTACACAGAACGGGAATGGGAAGTTCACAATTTCGGTCGGGGCTGGCCGTACAGTCGGATTAAACTTCACCTTATTCTTGAAATACTGGAAGGAGGGCACATGAAGATCATTAAATATCAGCTGGCAACGGAGGTCAATCACGGCACTCCCGAGGAGCCGGATATCGAGACGGTGCTGTCCGGTGTTACGATGCCTTACACGGAGGCGAATTACGCCATCGCCCAGGCTGAAGCCTATCAAGGGCAGATCACCGTGGAGGATGGGTTGCCGGAGCCGGAACCGGGAGCCGAGGACATTACCCTTGATATGCTGGCAGACCATGAGGAACGCCTGTGTATGTTGGAACTCACCACAACCACTGTATGACAAGAAAGGAGCAGGACCATGACAACTGTATACAATCTTTGCAAACTGCTGATTGACCGGGGGCGGACCGAGGGCCTCCTGGAAAAGATGGACGTGTATCTTGCCGCCGACAGGCTGACCCCGGAGGAATACAGCACCCTCAGCAAGATGATGACTGCGGAGGCGGCAGAGTAAGGAGGTCCTAATGGCTGACGAGAAGTGTATTCTGGACCCGCAGAGGGACTGTCTGGGACTCCAGAAAGCCAACATGCTGGAAAAGCAGATGTCGGAATGGCGGGAGGCATCCCGCAGCACTCACAAAGAACTCTTTGACCGGATGCGGGAACTGGAAAAGGCGGAGGCCGCCCGGAATGAGCAGTACGACAACATCATGGAGAAGCTGGACCGGCTGATCGCATGGCAAGAGGCCGAGCAGGCCAAGCCGAAAAAGCGGTGGGAGGCCATCGTGGACAAGTCCGTGTGGGCGGTGCTTGCGGCTGTGATTGCGTTTATTCTGGCTCGCATTGGGCTGTAAAAAAGCGACGCCCCCGAAGGAGCGCCGCAAGCCCGTAGTATTCGTTGTCTCCGTCCATTGCGACTTAACGCGGAGGGAGCGCTATCAAAACAGCACACGTCTGCACAACGGGCAATAACATCTTACATCATTAGAAACCGGCGGTCAAGCCGGATATTTGAAAGGAGCTACCAATCATGAACAAGACCATCAATAACATCATCGATGACTTCAAGAGCGGCAAGATTACTGCGGAGGATGCCAACAAGCTGCTGGTTGAGGCTGGCACCGGATTCTCCCTGAACCCCGAAAAGAACCCCGATGGCGGATGGACCGAGGCAGAGATGGCGGAGGGATTCCTTCCCGGCGAGGAAAAGGAGCCTCTTCCGGACAAGGTAGACATGGGCCGAAATCAGGCGCTTGCCGGACAAGTGGTTCGCCAGAATACCAAGCGCGGAAAGTTTGATGTGACCTATGATGCAGACGGTTATGCCGTCAAGGCCATCCGAGTGTAATCGGGAGGTCTGATATGGACATTACATCTTTGGGTATTACAGGCGTGGCGGCTATCACCGTCATCTGCCTGCTGATCGGGCAGGGCGTGAAAGCGTCCTCTCTGGACAGCAAGTTCATCCCCATCATCTGCGGCGTCTGCGGCGCTGTGCTGGGCGTGGTAGGTATGTTCCTCATGCCTGACTTCCCAGCCACGGACTACATCACCGCGGCGGCTGTGGGCATTGTGAGCGGCCTGGCTGCTACCGGAGCCAACCAGGTAATCAAGCAGCTGGGAAGTGACAGTAAATGAGCTACACGATAAAGGAGCAGCTGGCGAACTCCGGGAACTATGGCGGTTCCCGGAACGCCAGCCAAATCCGGTATCTAGTGTACCACTACACCGGAAATGACGGGGACAGGGCGGCAAACAACGCAAAGTATTTTCAGAACAACATCGTCAAGGCCAGCGCCCACTACTTTGTCGATGATACTACAGTCTGGCGGTCTGTGCCTGATCTAAAAGTGGCATGGTCCGTCGGCGGCAGCAAGTACGCCAACGCTGACAAGACTGGTGGCGGCACCATGTATGGTGTTATCACCAACACCAACAGCCTTTCCATTGAGATGTGCGACACCATCCGGAACGGTGTCTATCAGGCCAGCGAAGCAACTCTTGCCAACGCTGCCGCCCTGGGCCGGGCACTGATGGAAAAGTACGACATCCCAATTGAGAACGTGTACCGTCACTTTGATGTGACTGGGAAGCACTGCCCGTCGTACTTGGTGAACGCCCAGAAGTGGGCAGAGTTCAAGAAGAGACTGGAGGTCAAGATCATGGACAATACACCCAGCGGCGCCCACAAGGAGGGCGTGGAATGGGCCGTTGCAAACGGCATCCTGACGGGCAACAGCGAGCGGGACCTGATGCTCTCTCAGCCCGTCACCCGGCAGCAGATGTGTACAATGCTGTACCGAATGTGGAAGCTGATGGAATAACAGGAAAGAAGGACGTGAGACTGTGAGCGCAAGAGTGAAACTGCCTGATCCGCTGGATAAACTCTTGCGCTCTCAGCTGGAAAGAGCTATTGAAGAGGCAGCACTCTATACAGACGATGAACTGATCGCAAGGCGGCGTATCATTGATAAGTGGAATCAAATTGATGTAGCGGCAGAATTGGGCTGGTATCGTAGCACAGTTAGCGATCACGAAAAGTATATATTCCAGAGGGTTAAGGATGTAGCAAAACAGCTTTACAAAAATAAGGGAGCCGGGGATTGACCCGGCTCCTATCTTTTATACTCGTAGGCATTCGTCGAAAAAGGCTTTATCTAAGATAAGCACATCATCAGAACAATTTTTAAGTTTAGTCATATTTTGCCCATTTACACCCACAACAACAGTTATTTTCCCGATAGTATTCAGAATTTCAAGCGCCGGAATATAATCGCTATCTCCGCTCACAATAACAGCAACATCATACGCATTTAAAAAGCCTTTTGCTATTAAATGAACCCCCATGTTGGTGTCGGTTCCTTTTTCCTCTACATAATAAGTTGACTTGTCATGAATATCCATTTCCTTCCCATAAACCTTCCGAGCGATATGCTGCCCTTCGATTACGGTAAAATATTTTTGATTTTTCAACCCATTTATCCAGTTATATGTATTTTTCCTGCGCTCATCCTGCATAAGAAATTCATCTGGCTTTGGGGCACACAAGAAAGTTTTTTCAAGGGTATGGTTCCCTGGAAGAAGGCTGACAATTTTCTGTGGGAACTTATTATAATCTAATCTGGCAGTAGGTTCCTCGATTTTGCGATAATAATTCATCATAGCGATATTGAAGTTTTCAAAATCAATAAAGACCATTGCCCTTCCCATATTTTATCCCTCCAGTAAATGTCTAAGGGGCCCGCTGGCTCGAAAGCCATACGGGCCCCGTCTTAGTCTAAGCAGAAAGACATGATACTTTCTGCTCCCTTATTATATGATTTAGAAAGGGATTTGTAAACACATTTTTGCAAAATTCTTCAGATACCAGCATACATAATACACACTCCCCTCATATCTCCCACATAGATGCCACCCAGCGGAAGTTTTTTTATGCGACAATATCAATAGGAGGACGTAAGGAACAAGGGCTGGTACACGTCGCCGCCCTCCTTGCGGCCTCCTGATTTCTTACATAAGACCTGCTAAGTTTTGTCAAGAAGAAAAAGCAAACATTGTAAGTAGCTGAA
>ERZ779852.470-NODE-470-length-44065-cov-5.080550_pt1 | contig 44065 bp, 28 predicted proteins | sample MGYA00511559_ERZ779852 | MGnify/ENA primary metagenome ERZ779852 (study PRJEB29588, sample SAMEA2157977) | human gut metagenome | biome: human gut; feature: human-associated habitat; material: faeces | place: Denmark | collected 2008/2010 ...
CCCGCGCCGGGGGCACCCTTGTGGGGTTCAATACAGTACGCCGGCTGGCCGTTGAAATATTTTACAACGGCACTGGGATAGGGTGCGAACTCAGCCATCCACTTGCTGTTATAGCCCATGTCGTCACCGGTCGTAATGGTGCCCGATGCGCGAGCGGGAGCCCTCATTGCACTGATAGCTCTGGGGGCGTTCTGTGCAGACCCGTAAAGGAAGGAAACGTTCACAGGAGTATTCTCTCCGGCGTAGGGGTCCTGAAGTCCCTCCTCTGTCACGGAAGATTTGACAGACTCATCTTTACCAGTCTCAGATTTAGCTTCACCCGGAGCAGCCTGCCCGTTTTCAGAGGAGCTCTCTTTGGAGGTGTCCTTCTTATCGGCGCCTCCCTTAACCTCATCCTCAACAACGGTAGAATCGGACTTCTTGCTGTCATCGGGATTCTTCGTGTCTTCTGTGGCGTTGTAGACCAAATCGCCGTCGCCAGAACCAGTCTTTCCAACCTTCACAGGGTCAGAAACACTTTTGATGACGACCGAATTGCCGCCGCCATCCGCGTCCGACGCATACACGGATGTCGGGAGCATTCCGACCATCATCACCAGCGTCAGCAACATAGCAACAACGCCACGTACCTTCTTGTGCTTCATGGTATTTGTCTCCTTTCAATGAAGAATTATTTAGAGAAAATCAGCCCTCTTATATTTATTCATTTCTTAATATTGCCAATTTGAAACGAATGATATAAGGAGGCGGATTGCCCTCCATGTTTTCATGGTAGCATATTCAAGCATATTGTCAACACATCCGGAGCTACAAATTTCAACAAGAAAAGAAAAGGGTATCAGCCCCTGCTGACACCCTTTTGACTTTTTGGATTCATCTCTTACTTATTTCGCTTCCATCTTAATCTTCTCCTCTTATGTATAAAGAAGGAGCACAGCGACTCTTATCGCTGTGCTCCTTCTTGTGAGTTCTTAGTTTATATCTCGCGACATCTCATTTATCTGTCTTAATAGTAGATATAAATTTCGTGATAACCGGCAGAGGCATTCCACCGAACGACACAGTTAGCGGCATAAGACCCATAAGGTGCATCAGAAGGCTTCTCACCCGTAGCGTTTTCCAACTGGCTTACAAGGAAATCAATATTTCTCTTAATTGTCGCCTCAACCCACTCCTGATTCCAGCAGGACTCAGGACAATCACGCTCAAGGAAAATGGGGGGATAATACCCGGCGGCTCCGTCCCAAATCATAAAACCAAGGCTTTCTGCATATGCGTTACCCACTCTCATAGCCTGTTCGCAATCAATGGTCGCCTTGGTGGGTTTGGAGGGCTCAGAAGGCGTAGTGGGAGCCGTGGAACCGCCACCCGTGGAGCCAGTGCTTCCGGTGTTACCGGTGTTACCAGTGTTGCCGCCAGAAGGAGCTTCGGGAGTGGTAATCTGCTTGTTGCTCTGGTAGTACGCCCACGCCTCATCAGCGGTGCGCCCACCGGCTGCCTTCTTGGAACCTGCGCCCCACTGACCGTCCGCGCCGACGCCGTACCAGCGCTGGAGCTCCTTCACCTGTGCGGTGGTCAGAGAACCATTATCGTAGCTGGGCGTTGCGGGCTTCTGGGGCTCCGGCTTAACCTCAGGCTTCGTTTCGGGCTTGGTCTCAGGCTTCGTGGTGTCCTGCTTGTTGTCAGCGGGCTTCTGAGTTTCCTGCTTGGCATCATCCTTCTTGGTCTCGTCCTTCTTGGTGTTATCCACCTTGGTGTCCGTCTTCTGTGCGTCGGACTTGTTCTCGCCATCGGGCTTCGCAGCATCCTCAGGCTTCTGAGTATCTGCCTCGGATGCGTCGGTCTTGTTCTCCGCATCCTTTTCCTCGGACTTCTCGTAAGCCGTGATGTCCGCCGCCTTGACGACCACCACGCCCTGCGCGTCCACCACATTGCCTTCGTCGTCCAGCGTGTAGTCGGTCACGGCGTTGCCGTCCTTATCCACCAGAACCTTCTCACCGGACTCGGTGGTCTGCACGTAACAGCCGATATCCTCTCCGGTCTTGGTCTCCTCGTCAGTCTTGTTGCCGCAGGCCATCAAACTCATGGTCATCACCAGAGCCAGCAGCAGGGCGATAAAATTCTTCATCTTTTTCATAGTTCTTGTCCTTTCATTCATTTCAAAATTTGCTCAGGGAATGTAATTAAATAATAGACCGTGACGATGTTTAAGCTGTGGAAAACTTGACATTATTTTTGATGCGCTTATAATAGCACGATTATAAAAAAATGTCAAGTGTGGTTTTTGGAAAATTTTTCGTTTTCTCATCTTAAACCACAAAGTCTTGTGCCTCGCAAAGACGGAAACCCCTTATATTGCAACGGGTTTGCACGCTTCCCTTCCTTCTGTTTTCAATCAAATAATTTTTTCAAAAAAAAATAGACCGGAGCCAAAACTCCGGTCTATTTAATACCTTTGGTCCTACGTTTACTTATTTTTCTTTCTTCTCTTGGCGTTGCTCACTACAACGACAATAATTGCAGTTCCAAAGGCAATCGAGCCCAAAGAGACATACTTGCCGACGCCATCGTCTCCAGTCTTGGGAGACGCGGTAACAGTCACAGTCTGTCCAGCATCATTGATGTCAGTATGGCTCAGGTACGGAGTCCCGTCCACACTTCCTCCGACATACAACTCCTCAAACACGACAATCTTCGCACCCTTGATGTTCGACGCAGCGAAGGAGAATTTCATGTCGATGGAGCCATCGGAGGCCTTCGGGGTAAATGTCAGCTTGGAGGTTACTTCCCTGCCGCCCGCATCGCGCAGAGCCTCCCCCGTCTGAGCATCCATCAACCTGCCAACCAAGGTGTAATTCTGACCAACAGCCAACCCAGAATAACTCACGGTATCTACGACCACAAGGCGAGAGGCGTAACCGCTGGACTTCGAGCCATTGGCAAACGTGGCCGTAGTTCCCATAGTAGGCCCGCTATAATGGATGCGGTCAACAGTAACCGTTTGGTTCTCGTCCGTTATGTCAGCGTGAGTAGCGACACTCATGTTATTGTAGAGGAGCTCCTCGTACACAACGAGAGTTTTCCCCGCAGCGGAACGAGCACCAAACACAAAGGAAACCGTCGTTGTTCCTTCGGCCTTTTCAGGCGTAAAGGTCGCAGTAGCGGTCAAGGGCTTTTTGTCCTTGTCCATGATGGGTTTACCTTCGACCCAATTCCCACCAGATTTAACCTTTTCTACCAGAGTCCCGACCAAGGTGTACTCGTGACCGGGGATAAGTCCCTCATAGGTCACAGTGTCTACCAGCTCGGCTTTCTCGTACGGAGAGAACGTCTTCTTCCCCGTAGAAGCATTGGCAGCAGAGGTCTTGATAGCAGGATTCGCAAAGGAAACGGTCTGTGCGGTGTCTTCCAAGTCCTCGTGAGTTGCCAAAGCCGTTTCATCTCCCTCGTTGTAATAGAGATACTCAAATACAACAATATCCTTGCCAGCGAGCGAACTTCCATCGAACTCAAACAAGACTTCAACAGAACCGAAGAGGTTGTCAGGAGTAAAGAATGTGGATGCAACAACAGAGTTGCCGTCCTTATCCTTCAAGGATTCTCCAGTAGATTTATCCACCAGCTTACCAACAAGTGTATACTTGTGAGCAGTGGAGAGATGGTCGTATTTTACAGAATCAGTCAAAACGACCTTCTCTGTGGGGTCAACCAGCTTTCCCCCATCGACTTTGTTTGTTGCGATGGTTTCAACAATGACGGGCTTCTTAATCTCGACAGACTGGTTTTCATCGTTGATATCACGGTGAGAGGCGACGACCGTCTCTCCGTAGTACAAGTCCTCAAAAACGACCAGAGTGCGCCCAAAGAATTCTCGTGCATCGAATTTGAACTCGACTACCACAGAACCGTTCTCGCTCTCAGGCGTGAACACTTTTTCAGCGGTGATAGACTTCCCTGCTGCGGCCTCCACCGGTTTGCCCGTGGACTTATCCATCAGGGTGCCAACGACCTTGTACGTATGTCCAGCAATGATGCCTTCGTAGTCCACAGTATCCTTCAGGATAACCTCGCTGGCGGGCTCAAACACCTTCGTGCCGTCAGCAGCATTTTCAGCGCAGGTCTTGATGGAAGATTTTACCACGGTCACAGTCTGGTCAACATCCTCAATATCCTTGTGCGCCGCCACAGGTGCCTCGTCACCAGCAGTAAAGAACAGTTCCTCGAACACCACGATATCGCGTCCCTTCGCGGCAGAAGCGTCGAAAGCGATAGTCGCAACAGCCGAGCCAGCAGTGCTTTCAGGCGTGAACTGCATCTCCGAAACGACGGGTATGCCGTTATTCAGAACAGGCTCGCTGGTAGTCTTATCAACCAAGCTGCTTCTCAGTGTGTAGGTGTGTCCAGTAGACAGGTGACGATATACCACAGTATCATTGATGGTAGAAGTTTCAGAGGCATCAATGAACTTCCTTTCATCCACCGCGCTCAAAGCAACAGTCCGCACGATTTCAGGGTTGTGAACCGTAGTAGTCTGCTCCTCATCATTGATATCCTCATGGGACGCAATGACAGTTCCGTTGAAGAGTAGCTTCTCGAACGCCACGACGGTTTTGCCATACAACTCAGTTGCAGCGAAGAGGAATTCAACATCCACCGTGCCGCAGGGAGCATCAGGAGTAAACTCCACAGAAGAAGCCACGATGCTTCCTGCAGTATCCTTGACAGGCTTGCCGGTCCCCTTATCCATCAGAGTTCCGGTCACGGTGTATCTATGTCCAGTAATGAGATTGTTGTAAAACACGGTATCCTTCAGAGTAACCATCTGGTCCGGCTCAAAGACCTTGCCATTATCTTCTTTGTTCACGGCAACAGTCCTTACTTCAGGGCTTGTTACAGAAACGGTCTGTTTTCCATCGTCGATATCCCTATGGACGGCGACCGGTTCAGTATCTTCGGAGTTGAAATAGATTTCCTCAAACACAACAATGTCTTTGCCCTTCAAGAAGGAAGCAGTGAAAACAAACTGCATATCCACAGAACCGCTCGCCTCCACAGGCGTAAATGTCTGTTCAACTACAACCTCTGTGCCACCATTTTTGATGGGTTCACCCGTTTCCTTGTTCATTAACGTACCGCGCAAGGTGTATTCGTGGCCAGCAGACAGATGTTCATACGTAACAGTGTCGGTGATTTTCACATTGGCTGCGGGGTCAATCAGCTTACCGCCTCCAAGAGTTCCAACCGCCGTTGTGCCAGTGATGTTAGGCGCATAAACCGTCACCGTCTGTTCCCTGTCGTTGATATTTTCGTGAGAAGCAATCTCAGTGTCATTACAGAAAATCTTCTCGAAAACAACAATGTCTTTCCCGTACAACTCTGTGGCCGCAAAGGTAAACTCAACATCAACACTTCCGCCAGCAGCCTTCGCCTTAAAGGTCTTTTCAGCGGTAATCGTCTCGCCACTTTCATCGACCACAGGATTGCCAGTTGCCTTATCCATCAGCATCCCGGAAACCTTATAAGTGTGACCCTCAATCAGTCCAGAGAAAGAAACTGTATCGAGGATTGTAACTCTCTTATCCGGCTCAAGCATCTTACTTCCATCGACCTTATTGGAGGCAACAGTCTTCACCTTAGGATTGGAAACAGTAACAGTCTGGCCGACGTCTCCAAGGTCCTTATGCACTGCCGCAGCAATCGTTTGATTTTCGTAAAACAACTCTTCGAAAACAACAATTTTCTTTCCCTGCAGCCCAGATGCATCGAAGACGAATTCCATGTCGATAGAGCCTTCCGCTTTCTTCGCTGTGAAGGATTTTTCAACCACAATAGGTTTATCGTTTAGCAAAACGGGTTCTCCGGAGGACTGGAAAACAAGTGTTCCACGCAACTTGAAATCGTGTTTTATCGGTAGATGTGCATACTTTACAGTATCCTTGATAACCACATTTCTGGCTGCATCAATGTACTTACTGCCGCCCTCACCGTTCACGGCGGTCGTATTGGTCAGTTCAGGATTATAGAATGTTGCCGACTGGTCAACATCGTTAATGTCCTCATGCTTGGCAATAATGTGACCGCCGTAGGAAACGGTTTCAAAGGCTACGACTGTTTTGCCGAACAGCTCAGAAGAGTCGAATGTAAAATAGACATCCACAGACCCGTCCATGGACTTGGGAACGAATACTGTTCTCCCTGAAATCTCGCCATTTCCGCCAACAAGAACACGTCCAGTAGCTTTGTCCATCAAACGCCCCTCGGCGACATAGGTGTGACCGGGAATGAGGTTATGATAAGTAACGGTATCTACCAAAACCGTAGACAGAGAGGAAACAAAGAAATGGTTCTTATCAGGATTTGCCTTCATGGTAGTTCCGATGCTCGGCTCCATTACCGTAACGGTCTGAGCTTCGTCACGAAGGTCTTTGTGTGTCGCACAAGGAGCAGCGTCCGTTTCGTTAAAGAACAGCTCCTCAAACACAACTACATTTTTACCAGCAAGGCGAGATGCATCCAATGCGAAAGTCACGTCCACATCACCAGACGTACGCTTCGGAGTGAATTTCACCCGTGTTGCAGTGCCGGGAATTTCCTCACCAGTTCCTCCATTCATCAATCGCCCCACTAAGGTGTACTCGTGACCGGGGGTTACATGGGAATAGGAAACGGTGTCTGTTATAGAGGTTTCCTTCGCCGCATCAAGCATCTTACCCTTGCCATCCGTATTCACAGCCCTTGTCGAGATGCTGGGAACATTGATTGTTACGGTCTGACTTCTGTCGTCAAGGTCCCTATGCTCCGCAATTACCGTTCCGTTAAACACGAGTTCCTCAAACACAACCAGAGATTTTCCGTAGAGCTGCGAAGCGTCAAAAACAAACTCCACCTTAACCTTGCCGGCAGCGCTGCGAGCTGTAAATGATGTTGTTCCGGTAACGGGGTTGCCATCCGTATTCAGAACCGGCGTACCGGTCTTTTTATCCATCAGGACACCATTTACCGTGTACTCATGTCCCTTGCACAGACCCTCATAACTCACGGTATCTACCAGTCTTACAGAGCTCTTAGGGTCAAAGAACTTGGAGTTATCTTCCGCATTCTTCGCACTGGTCTTAATAGCTGGTGTGCTGAAGGTCAGGCTCTGTTTCAGGTCAGAAATGTCCGTATGCGTCCCTGCGGGAGTTTCATCGCCCTCGTTGAAGTATAGATACTCAAAAACAACGAGAGTCTTCCCTGCCATATTGCTGGCGTCAAATGCAAACTCGACGTTGACCGCCCCCGCGACCCGCTGCGGCGTGAATACAGTTTTGCCGGTAATCTCGTCACCCTTCGCATCCAGCAAAGGAAGCCCCGTCATTTTATCCATCAGCTTACCTACAACGGTATATTCATGGTCAGGGGTTAAGTGGCGATAATAAACAGTGTCCACAATATGCGTTCCCTTGGCAGGGTCAATCAAGTTTGTATTGCCGTCATTATTCAGAGCCTTTGTACTCAGCGCAGGAGCGAAGAACACAGCTTCCTGTTTCTCGTCAGCGAGGTCTTTGTGCTCGGCAATAACTGTGTTGTGGTAATACAGAGACTCGAAAGCAATGACACTCTGACCGTACAGGATAGAGGCGTTTAGCGTGAATTTAACATCAATATTTCCATCCTTGGTCGTCGGAACGAAGTCAGCCTCACCGGACACCAAATTTCCATTACCGTCGCGGATAACATCGCCGGTGTCTTTGGAAACGAGGTTGCCCTTCACCTTGTACCTGTGACCGGGCACGAGGTCTGTATAGGCCACAGTATCCGTAATGGTAATTTCGTTCAGCGGCTCGAAATAGTTATTCAGAGAGATGCTTTCATTGATGGTCGTGTGAATTGCAGGAGTGTTCACGACAACTGTCTGCCCTTCATCGCCGATATCCTTATGGATGGCACAAGGTGTGCTGTCAGATGCACGGAAATACAGCTCTTCGTACACAACAAGGGAATCTCCATCAAGACCAGAAGCATCAAATGTAAAGACCATTTCGGTGCTGCCCTTAGACGCAGACGGCGTAAATGTGTTCGTCACCGTTACAGTGCGTCCGCCAGAAACAACAGCCTCACCTGTTCGCTTATTCATCACTGTACCGATGATAGTGTACTCCTGCCCTATGGTAAGATGTTCGTAAGCAATCGTATCCTTAATGACAACATTTTTCGCAGGGTCAATAAACTTACCCGTACCCTCACCATCAATAGCGGTAGTGCCAATCTTCGGGCTGTAGACATTCACAGTTTGCTCGGCATCTGCTTCATCTTCGTGGACGGTTAAGACAACACCCCTGTAAGACAGTTTTTCAAACACGACCAGCGTATGTCCATACAGTTCCGAAGCATCAAAAACAAACTCGACATCCACAGTACCGGCCTTCGCCGTGGGCGTAAATCTTGTTGTGCCGATAATTTCATTTCCGGAAGCATCCTTCACAAACTCGCCTGTCGTTTTATCAAACACCTTTCCGGTCAACAGATAAGTGTGCCCCTCAACAACCTTTTCATACGCAACAGAGTCCCTGACCTTCACCATGTACTGCGGGTCAAGGAATTTAGTTCCGTCTTCGGCGTTGGTTGCATGAGTGGTAATCTCAGGCGCCTCGACTGTTACGGTCTGTTCCGCATCCTCAATGTCCTCGTGCGTTGCAACGGGGATATCGCTGCTGATGGCAACATGATAGAGTTTCTCGAACGCGACAAGCTGCACACCCGCAATCTCAGTTGCATCGAAGATGAAGGTCACATCTACCGAACCTTCCGTTGTCGCCGGAGTAAAGGTTGTTGTTCCGACAATGTATGTTCCGTTATCGTCCTTTGCCGGCTGCTGCGTGTCCCTATCCATCATCTGCCCATTCAGAATGTATTTATGTCCGGGAGTGAGGTGCTTATAGGACACCGTATCCACGATAGATACGCCGATGGAGGGGTCAACAACCTTCACATTTCCATCAGGGTTGACGGCAGAAGTTTTAATTTCGGGTGCGAAGAAAGATACGGTCTGGTCCGCGTCCGAAATGTTCTTGTGGGTTGCCACCTCTACGCCGTCACGATGCAGCGTATCATATACAACTACAGCATCTCCAGCAATAAGAGAAGCATCGAATGTAAAGGACAGCACGGTGGACCCCTCAAAGTCGTTGCCGCCAACAAAGGTATTCGTAGCAGTTATCCTGTGACCGGCGCCATCCAGAAGAGGTTCGCCAGTAGACTTCAAAACCAGATAGCCCTTCACCGTATAGGTCTTGCCGGGAATGACATCGGTGCAGGACACCGTATCCTTAATTGTCACCGATGTCAGGGGTTCCATGGTTTTCTCCCCCGCCTCGCCCTTAGCTACAGTCTTGATTTGAGGCGTTACAGGCACATCTGTCATCTTCACGACAACGACCTTTTTCCCGTCATTCATGGTTGTACTTTCAAAATCAACATTGAATATAACGGGAGTGGAGTTCAAGCAATAGCCACGAGGAGCTTTGGTTTCCACCAGCTTATAGCCTCGACCAAAAGGAAGCTCTTCGGGGGTTATTAAATTTCCATCATTATCCGTCCTAAATGTATCAATGTTTTTAGCACCATCCTTGAGGGACACAAGAGTTCCATCAGGGTCGTATATCTGGAACTCAGCTCCGCTGTAAGGAATTTGAACATTGTCCATTGCGTCCTGTTTTACCACTCGAACAGAAGCATAATAAGGACGGTCATTAAGCACATAGAAATAAGTTTTCCCATTCTCGGAAATAGTCACCTCAAAGCCAGAAAGCATATCTGCGTGTTCAAAATGCTTTGTCTGCTCGATAACATATGTGCCATAAGGCAGCGCCTTGGTTGTCGCGTACCCGTCCTCGTCCACAACAATGTGGTCTCTATCGGTGGTCTTCGCAGCAGCGTAGCTTTCTGCCGCCTTCAGGTAGACATCGAACTCAGCACCAACTTCGGGTGTGACCTTTCCGGTCGGGAGGGAGTCCTCGACGCCGGTAGTACCGACATCCGAGTGCTTGAAAATCTTAATGTAGCCCTTGATGACCTTTTCTGTTACGCCCAAATCGGGGGCTGCATTGATTTCGATGACGTAGTTCTTCGCCTCAGCGCCTACTTGATATACACTGTCATCCAGCAGATAGCCGACGGACGGAACAATTTCCTTGATGGTCCAATTATCGCCGCAAACATAGACGTCCGTAGCAAACTTTCCATTCGCATCAGTGGTGTACTGTTTCACCAGTTCATCGCCATTATACAGACCATAAACGGCTCCCTGCAAGGTGGCGTTGCCCTGCGCTGTCGTCGTCTCGATATCGCGCTTTGTAACGGTCACAGACCACTTCTTCAGCACATTATGAACAGAAACAGTTGTGGTCTTATCCAGCTTTACATTGATGCCGCCCTTTACTGCAGGAATGACATACCGTGCAGCGGTGTCAACTTCCTCCAGCGTGTAGTTGTAACCCACAAGAACATCATCGAAGGTTGCAATGCCGGAAGCGTTCGTCACAGCCATCATGTCTACGCGCTGACCCTGTGCAGAAGTACCTGTCAGGTGGAACTTGATGCCCTCAACGATACCGTCTTCAGAGGTCTTGGTCACACTCACTGTACCGCGAGCCAACTTATTATGCACATTGGCGTTCGTAGTTTTATTCAACGTTACATTTATGCCGGAAACGACATCCGGTACGATATACTTTTCGGCGATGCCAACTTCCTGAACGGAATAGTTCTCGCCAATCAGAACGTCAGAGAAGGTTGCCACGCCTTTGGCATTGGTGGTAGCGGTCATATCCACCGCGTCACCATTACCTGCCGTGCCGGTCAATCGGAACTTGATGCCGGAAACCAGCCCGTCCTCAGCAGTCTTCGTAACAGTAACCGTTCCGCGAGCCAGCTTGTTGTAAACCGAAGCCTCCGTGGTTTTCCCCACAGTGATTGCAATACCGTTCTGCACCGCAGGGACAACATAGCGGGCAGCCGTATCAACCTCCGTCAGAACGTAGCTGCTGCCCACCAGCACATTCTTGAACTCAGCAATGCCCGCTGCATTGGTAGTCGCATCCAGAGACACCGCAGCTCCAGATGTAGAGGTGCCTTCCAGATGGAACTTCACGCCGGACACGAATCCGTCTTCAGACGTCTTGGTAACGCGAAGACTTCCACGCGCAAGGTCATTGTGGAAGGACAGCTTCGTAGTGTTGTTGACCCTCACGGTAACGCCATCCTGCACATCCGGAACAACGTAGCGGGTAGGGGTGCTGGACTCCTGTACTGTGTACCTTGTCCCAATGGGCACATTGGAGAAGGTCGCAACGCCCTGAGCGTCCGTCTTTGCCGTCATGCTGACGGTCGTCCCCGCGTCAGAAGTACCTGTCAGCGTAAATGAAAGATTGCTCACAACGCCGTCCTCGGAGGTCTTCGTCACCTGAACGGCACCTACCTTGAGCCTATTCTGGACAGATACAGAGGACTTACGATTGATGGTCACTGTAACATTGACGGGGTTCACGGCCTGATAATAGGCTGGCACGTTGACTTCCGACACTGTGTAGCTTCCAATTAGGACGTTCGAGAATGTTGCAACACCGGAGGCATTGGTCGCAGCATACAAGTCAACAGCGGTGCCGTCAATGGATGTTCCCTGCAAGCGGAACTTCACATTGGCAACTTTCCCGTCCTCAGAAGACTTCGTAACTTGAACCGAACCACGCGCCAACTTGTTGCTGACAGTCGCCCGCGCAGTCGAGTTATACTGCACCGTGACATTCTGCGCGGACACGGGGGCGTACTGCCTACCTGTATTTACTTCCGTCAGCGTATATGTACCAACAAGCACATTGGAGAAGGTGGCCACGCCGCTGGCGTTGGTTGTTTCAGTGAGGTTTACTGTCTGGCCAGACAAAGACGTGCCCTTCAGATTAAATTGGACTCCGCTTACTTTTCCGTCTTCGGAGGTCTTTGTGACAGTCACGTTGCCGCGAGCCAATTTATTTTCGAATGTTTTGCTTACAGACGTATTAGGCGTCGAAAGCGTAAACGTCTGGCCGGCAGGGGCTACATATCTTCCGGGCGTATTTGCCTCGGTAAGAACATAGTTGGAACCCAAGGGGACATTGGAGAACGTAGCCTTGCCGCTCGCATCTGTGGTCGCAGACAGATTTACCGCATCTCCCGCGTAAGACGTTCCCTTCAGTGTAAAGGTGAACCCTTGCAGAACTCCGTCTTCCGATGTCTTCGTTACCTGAACGGTACACCGAGACACTTTGTTCTGGAAGGAGACACTTGCCGTGCCTCCAATCGTAACTGTCGCAGTCTGAACCCGATTTACAGCATAGTATCCTAACGGCGAAGTTTCTGTAATCGTGTAAGTTCCGGGCTGCAGGTCTGTAATGCTGATTTTGCCGGATGCATTTGTCTTAAAGAGTCGGTTATATCCGTTCGGGCCGGTTACGGTAAAGCTGACGTTGGAAATGTTTTTCCCATTTTCAGACGTCTTTGTGATGTTCAGATTCCCGGTTGTTTGCGTCACCTTCGCCCGCACATAGCAAGTTACAGGGTCAGGCCAACCGTTAAGAGCAACGCAGTCCTGCTTGCTGCCACCCGCGACGAGAAGGTAAGCATTGACGCTGTCGGGGTCAATCACATTGCCCTCAGAAGCATACGACGCAATGCCGTTCAGCATACTCTTCGCAGCTTCCGGTGTGGCTGTAATCGTCAGATTGTTTCCACTCTGGAAGGTGCTCACACCGGACAGGCCAAACTCAAAGTCGTCGAAATTTCTCAAAACCCTGTTGGTATCGGTTTTTGTAGCTGTCCAAGAAGAACCGTCCCAAGAAAGCTCAATATCATTTCTGCTATCAAAAGGGGTATATACTGCAAAACTTGGAATAATAGATTGCTGGTTAATCTTCTCCCAGATATAATCGTGTGCCGCCTTGATGGGCACAGCAACTTCAGGGTCATAAGCATGACCGGGACCCACAAACAGGTCACTCAGGTCACTGTAGCCGCCAACAATTTCCCAGATAACCTCCTGCGTAGCACACCACGCATAGGTGCCGTTGCCAGCATACCAGAGCAACGTCGAGTCATCTGCGCCACCCCAGCCATAAGCCAAAGCGAGGCGAACCCGCTGGTCTCCCCAATACGCGCTGGCGTCAACGGAAGTTCCCGCGCCGGGGGCACCCTTGTGGGGTTCAATACAGTACGCCGGCTGGCCATTGAAGAATTTCTCAACAGCACTGGAATAGGGGGCAAACTCAGCCATCCACTTCCTGTTATAACCCATATCGAGGCCGGTCGTAATGGTTCCCGATGCACGAGCGGGAGCCCTCCTCGGACCAGAAGAGTTTTGCGGTGAGCCATACAAAGGCGTAACGCTCACGGGAGTATCTTCACCGACATAGGGGTCCGAAAGACCTTCTTCATCATCAAAACTCTCTCCATCAGGAATAGATACTTCCAATGAGGATTCCGAGTCGGGAGAACTATTGTCCTTCACCTCATCGGGAGACTTACTATCATCCGCTGTACCGTCGTTGCCATCTTGAGAGGATTCCTCGCCACTTCCGACAGCATCTTCCGTGTTTCCTTCGCCTTTTTCGTCAGGCCCTCCGATAGATACTGTATCTTCTGCCGATTCACCATCACCCCTTTCCACCATACCGTCATCAGCAATTATCTCATTGCCGATGCCGTCCGCACCAGTAATCTCCTCCCCCGCAGCAAATGCAGACGTAGGGAGCATACCGGTCATCATTACAACCGCCAACAGCATTGCAATAATGCTGCGGACCTTTTTGCAACGATTTGTACTCATTCTTCCAACTCCTCTCGCAGATTTTTTTCGCTACGCCGTCTCAAACAGCCATCTATAACGCCTTAGAAAAAACAGAGAAAAGCATAGCGAACACCTTTACTTCTACACTACAACAATTAAGAATATTGTCAATTACCTTGAGAGGACAAATTTTCGCTACTCACAACGGGTATCTCAGTTTTTTTGCAAACCAAAAAAAGAAAAGTGTGCAATCGTTGCACACTTTTCTTTTTTTTGGAATGAAGTTGGAGTTCTTATGCGAGGAGTGCATCATGCAGCGTGTCAGCCAACGCGGTCAGCAACTCCTTATTTCCAGAGCGGATGACTTCATTGATACGCTGACGAATCTCATCATCATCGCCGCCAAAGACTTCTGTTTCATCAAACACGAAGGTAACGCGAATGCCCTCTCTGGGCGATGTTTTGGCTTTTCCGTCGATAGTCGTCCATGAGAGCCGCTCTTGCGGCTTCGCAATAGCAGGTTTGCATTCTCCTCCCGCACCAACACCAACGGTGTCGTTGCTTTCCTCAGAGGCAGTCGTGGCGGAAAAAGCTGCATCCCCCACAGCGGTATCCGTGTCCGTCGAGGCATCGTGCGACACACCGCCGGAGGGCTCACATCCTTCGGGGTATCCACCGACAGACAGCTCAAAGTCACGAATTTCCTCAGGCACGGGAGCCGGCGCCTGACGCGCTCCTCCGTCAGCTTCTGCGGAAGTCTCCAAAGGTCGTCCCTCATAGGCGTAGCGGATGCTTTTGGCGGCATCCTCGTTCAGTGTGCGCTCAGGCTCGGAAGCCATCTGCCCCGCCACCTCATTCTGCTGCTCGACGGGCAGGAACGAGAGCTGGTAGGCAGCCGTCACAGTCATTCGTCCCGCATCACAGAGAGACAAAACATCTTCGGTGCAATCGTTCAGCTTGATATACATATCCAGCATACGCGCAGAGATACCGAACCTCTTACACGCCACAGCACTGGTACGGCCCTGCACAGAGGCATCATTTTCCTCCGTACTGCGGCGCCCTGCCTTAATGTTCTGTTCCTGCCTCACGGCATCCGTCCACAACTTGAAGGACTTCGCCTTTTCAGACGGCAGCCACTCAGGGCGCTGGATATTGGTTTCCACCATGATTTTGCTGGCAGTCATGTTGTCAATGTTCGTAACGAGGCACGGAACTTCCTTCAGCCCAACATCACTCGCTGCACTGAACCTACGATGCCCAGCGATGATTTCAAAGTCACCAGCCAAAGCAGGATGAGGGCGAACAATGAGAGGGACAGAGACCCCACTGTTCCGAACGCTATCCACCATGGAGTCATAGTCACTGTTCTTCACCACGCGGAAAGTGTGTCCATTAAAAGGGTGCAGCTTGCTCAGTGCGATGTCCTGCACACGACGGTCATCTACCCGCATGGCATCCATCGGGTTCTTGCCGAGCAAAGCATCCAATCCATTCCCCTTAATGGCCGCATTTGCAGCCAGCTTGTCTTTCAGCGAGTTTGCCATTTCGCAATTACCTCCTTCGCAACGTTCATATAAAGTTCACCAACACGGCTTCCCTTCTTGGCAACACAGGTGCGATGCTCGGTAGGCGCATCAGATACCTCCTTGAGATAGGGAATCATCGTTTCCAGAACGACATCTCCTCCCAACGCTTCCGCCAAGTCGTCCCGCGTTGTCTTGACGTTATTCCTGCGCGTATCCGCACGGTTGATAAGAACACCGTCGATAGTCAGCTTCGGGTTAAGCGAGCTTTGAATGCTGCCGATAGTGCTCAGAAGGTCCGCCAAACCGTTGACTGCGTACTCCTCTGCCTCAACAGGAATGATGATGCTGTCAGCAGCAGTCAGCGCATTGGAAGTCAGAAGGTCAAGACTCCCCTTGCAGTCGATGATGCAGACATCGTAATCACATTGGTCAGCTACCGCAGCAAGGGCATTTGCCAGCACGCGGTTCCCGTCTGCCACATTCGCCAAGATAGTGGGAGCAGAGGAAAGCGCAGGAGAGGCGGGAATGAAATCAACCTGCTCTGTCTCGTTGTGCCGGATAAAAGCCCGCAGGTCAATGGGCATATTGTATGCTGTGAAATAGATAAGCTCATTTGTCGTTGTGGGCGTATTGTCCTGAACAAAACCCAGCGTATCAGATAGGTTTCGCTGCGGGTCAATGTCTGCCAGCAGCACCTTCTGTCCCAGCCGAGCCAGAGCCGCGCCCAAGTTTACTGCGGTTGTGGTTTTGCCCACTCCTCCCTTTTGGTTGCAAACTGCTACGATTCTCATTATTCATCCGTCCTTTCTTTTCCTGATAATTATACATATGGACTGTTAAACCCTGTTGTTTCATGCGCTTATACACCAACACAATGCTCGATTGGGTATACAACCCTGTTATTTCTGGGTGGTATATACCGATAGTCAGTGACGTGGTAGATTTTATCCCGGTATAAAACCCTGTTATTTCTGGGTGGTATATACCACTCTCTTTAGAAACATCGCTGAGGTACTTGGTATACAACCCTGTTATTTCTGGGTGGTATATACCAGCTATAATTGCCGCCAGCCCCTTAGGTGTGGTATACAACCCTGTTATTTCTGGGTGGTATATACCCAGCACAGGTATTCAGTCCCAAAAGTGCTGGTCGCCACCTCTCACATAACAAACCAGCCAACAGAGTATTCCTGCTTCCACGACGACCAAGCATCTCCACAGGCGTTAATTCCGGCTATACCGTCCGTACTCATTTCTTATTGCGTGCAACGATTGCACACATTTTTTCTTACTTCTTCCCCGCCTTCCCATAATAGCGAAGCCGGAAAGATGCCTTCGCAGCAAGGGCCACCAAGAGACACATGACAGGAACAGCAGCCACAGCAAGTACAAGGACCCACGGGGATGTGTGGTAGCCAGTCTGAGGAGAAACCGGTGCAACGCTGGAGGCCGCCTCAGAAACATCCGCCTCAGGCTTTGCGTCCGGGCTCAGTGCAGACACGGGGTGAGCAGCGTCGCCGACAGAAGAAACCTTTTTAGCGTCGCCCCCGCTCACACTCATATCTCCAGTGATGCGATTATAGCGCAAGACAATCTTGTTTTTCCCGCCATCGGCAACCGCAGCAATCTTAGAATTAGCGGCATCAAAGGAATACATTTCCGCGTTAAATGCGGCGCACTTAAAGGCACACACAGACTCAGCAATAACGCTGATGTCAGCATTCACAACATCTCTTCGGCTGCCCGCCATCTTTCCACCGTCGTAATACTCCTGCACAACGACATACTCAGGGCCAGAGTCATTACCTTTCTCTCTGCTGTAGCGTACGGTGATAGTATTATCCTCCCCTACCGCCAGCACACGGGACTTCGGCTCCATGGTCATCGAAGTGTAAACCTTTTTGTTGCAGAAGGGCATCTGATAAATGTCGGTTGCGTTAATCACGGTTCCCTTAGCCCCGTCCAGCTTTACAGAAACCTCGGACTCCAAGACACCATCGCAGTAGTATTCATGCCGAACAAGGTACTGAATTTTTTTGGTGCCTGTTTCAACCACAGAATCACTCGCGGCTGTGCGGTCATAGCGCACGACAATCGCATTTTCGCCGCCGACCATCAGCTCAACAGAAGAAGGGGATGCAGATGTGAAGGTATATGTCTTCTGATTCTGTACGGACATTTTAATGACATCATCAGCCGCCACCACATCACCGTCGGCACCATCCATTTCTACAGGAATGACACAGTCGAGCTTGCCATTGGTGTAGTATTCGTGCCGAATGACATAAGGAACCTTTGCAACAAAATTCTCTTCCTTCCGGTCATAACGCAGCACAATTTCATCTTTCCCTTCCCCAGAGACAATGAAACTGTCACAGCTTGCAGAGGTGAACGTGTATGTGTTCTCACCGAACGTAAAGGACTTCTTCATATCAGAAGCAGCGACAGTATCTCCAACATTTGCGCTGACTGCCTCACTGCGACTCCCCCACAGCTCGCCGTTGGTATAATAGCGATGAGTGACAATATACTTCGTTCTTACGCCTTCAGAAGAAGACCGGTCGTAGCGCAGGACAATTTCGTTATCCTCCCCCTCGATTAAAACAAGAGAGTCCTGAGAAGCGGAAGAGAAAGTATACTCTGCCCCGCCTGCATATACCTTCTTGAACAAGCTCTCTGCGGTAATGACAGACCCCGCATCACCCGCGTATGTCTCCGAGGAGGCATACGCCTGTTCACCATCGCAGTAATACTCGTGGGACACGACATAGGGAACCTTTGCAGGCGCAACTCCAACATCTCCATCCTCTACAACGACCACGTCGGTATCGGATGTGGCATAAGCTGTAACGCCCACACCGCTCAACATCACACAGATAAGCAAAACCGCAGTGATAATACGGTTAAGAGTCTTAGTATTTTTCATATTTTCTTGTCCTTTCACTTTTTCAGTTTGTACCCCAAAGTGTGCAACCATTGCACACTTTGTTTCGTCTTTTTTGGGCTTCCCTTAAATCGTGCAACCATTGCACAATTTAGCCCCAGAAGCCAACCTGCTTGTAATAGAAGAAATCACGCATAAGCTGATTTCGGTTTGCCGGTGTGTCCGGCATCGTGTAACCTCCACGGTAATTGCAGAGGAAGAGTTCACCATCCTCAACACCGCAAAGTATGCCTGTGTGTTCATCTCGCGCAAAAACTACCGTCATAGTTTCACTCCTTTCTTTTTTTGTGTGAACTTTTATACGTTTCCAGCAGTGGACTGAACCACAACCGGCTCCACAGGATTTTCTGGAGCCATTTTATTTTCCACCCACTTATCGTGGGAATCCATTACAGGTCCGGTGATGAACAAATCCTTCGGCCACATCGGATAGGCGCGATTTTTGTCGGGTGTGCCCTTCACAATCAATGCAGGGTTTACAGCAAATTCCCATCCGTCCTTATCCTTCCGCACCACATAGATAAACCCGTACTTCTGCAAGGACGTAATCCACGCAGTAACACTGCGGAGCTTTCCACCCGTCGCGTCACAAAGCTCATCACGATGACAGTAGACAATGTTCTCCTCGTTCATTTGTCTGGCGAGATGCATTACAACTGCCATCGCCCCTTTCGACTGGAGCGTCAGCGCAGCGATTTGTTCAAGATAGTAGTTGTTGAGGGAGTACACAGCTTCCGTTTTTTCACACATTTTCATCACTCCTCACTCCTCAAGAGGTCTTTTGAGTCTGTTCTCTTGCTGCCTGTTTCAACACCTGATTTTTCCAAACGGCAGAAGGGATTTTTTGTTTCTTCAGAGGGAGCCCCCCGAACATGACATCGACACGGGGCCCAGATATTCCTATGCTCGGCGGAAATGCACTTCGTTTCAGCGCCGAGTATGTCCCGCTCCAGAAGATGCGATGGTTGACTGCATATGTCCCAGCACCGCCTCGGCCTCCTCTTTTCAGCGTTACGACGTACCCATACCTCTTGAGCACGCTCATGCCCTCGCACAACATCCGGTAGCAGATACCCGTGTTTTCTTCTATCTCGGAATAGGAACACGTAATAGAATTATGCTTGTCCATATGCTCCACAAGATACAACAAAACAGCAGATGCTGTTGGGCACTCCATCGTCAGTCCACACAGATTCCCGATATAATTGTCGTTCATCTGGATGAACCGCATAAACGGGCAGTGAGCACGGTTGCTGACAACCACTTCTTCAGGCTTCCCATCTTGGAAGAATTCCTGCAACACCGCCGCCTGCATTTCCTTTGATTGCTCGTCGAGGGAAATAACAACATTTGCTTTAAGCTGACAGTAGTATTTCCCGTTGCCCCAAGAATGCCATGTCACATCACCGTTCAGGACATAAATCGTCCCATAACCGGAGCGGAGCGTAATGAGCCAGCCTCCGTTACGCAGCTCGGCAATACAACTGTAAATCGTCCTCGTTGTCAGGCTCAGGCAATCAGCGAGGACCCTCGCCGAACAGATGCAGGCGTTTTCTCCGCCGGCATTCGCCCTCAACGCCAGATACGTAACAAACGCACTGGGAGAGTTCCGTGCCAACGCGGAGAGTTCCGCGCTCTTCTCCGCGTTTATCTGCGTCCACGCATAATAAACCGGTGCTTCCACGTGGGCTGGCGAACAGTCAACGGATTGCCTTTCACCTGTTTCTACATAGTCCAATTTATCATTAGCCATGCATCCAGTCCTCCCCGTTTCGTAATCACAGTCGTATACTAACACGATTATAAAATAATGTCAAGTCAATATATACAATGTTTCTTGATTTTGTCAATTCTGTGCATGATAAAAGAAAAATGTGTTGTTCAATTTCACATTGGTGTGACGCAGCAACGCAGGATAAAAGAAGACAGCCGGAGGAGAGAAAGCAGGGTTATTTTTTAACATACGGCGAAACGATTTAAGACTGTGAAAAATTCACTCATGTTAAAAGTTTTTGAGAAACGCCGTAAGCCTTGCGGCACAACGGTTTGCGCGATTTTCAAAAGCCGTCCCCCTCTATATATATTTACATTATCTAAAATAAAAGCACTTCCTTTTCGCGTGTTTCAGCATTCCCGCACAAGGATTATTCTCTCAGGCAGGGGATGAAAAGCAGGGGCTTCCGTTCGACCGGAACGCTCCCCCTCCACGCTGCGAGAGCCACGCTCCCGTGCCTGAAAAAACGTAAGAGCAGAAGTCTTCCGGAGCCCGCACAATTTTTTCGACGTTGAAGCTGTTGACATTGGAGCAAAACGTGGTAGTATAGAAATATAATTACGAAGATATTGTTACAACGGAGCATAAGCTCCAATTTCAAGACACATAACCTGTATTCAAGAGACTGTTATCTTTTTTGATAGCGGTCTCTTTTTGGATATAAAGTCCCATGCTAAATTTTTGAAAAGTGCGTAAGTCCATTACGGCAGCACGCGAAAGGAGAAAAACCTATGAACAATGGCTACTATCCTCAGCAGCCCCAGAAGTATCCGCAGCAGCAGATGTACCAGCAGGCTCCGCCCCAGCCTGCGTACCCGGCGCAGCAACAGCAGTACCCGATGGCGGCTCCGGCACAGCGGCAAGGGCCGAACGACATCATTGTTCGTGCAGACGCCAGTAAGCGCATTTTGGATTTCCGCAATGAGCTGGTTCCCGCCAATGCGGTTGACTACGCCATGCTGCATGGAGCTGGTGGCGCAAAGCACGCCGCTCGTTCCGGCATAAAGGTCGTCATCTGCGATTACAGTGGCGGCACCGGAAACGGCAAAAGCGTGAGCGTTTCAGCAAATGCAAGCCCAGACCTCTTTCCCGTTTTGGCAGATGTCGCACTGGCCAATATGGGGCAGTACGGTATTTCTCCGAAAGATGGGATATGGGCAAAGCTGTCCGGACGGTTCCGTGAGCAGGGCGCCGTGTTCGGCGCATTCTACGCGCTGGTGCAGAAGCTGGAAAATACCTTTGGCTCTACTGTCAATGGGCGTATCGCACCGATGTCGCCTCCGTATTACGGAGAGCTGGCCGGTTCCTTCGGTCAGGCTCGTGTTTCCATGGAATCCTGTACTGCGAACAACCAGCAGGCCGCTGAACTGTCCCCCATTCCTTTTACGAGGGACTTCCAGCACACGCAGACCCGTGTCAACACCAGAGCGCGTACCCGCGATGGGTTTGTACCTGTGTCTCTGCTGACTATCACGCGGCAGGGATATGTGAAGGGTGAGAAGCGGCGTCTTCCGTGGACGCTGAAAATCACCAATTTCGAGGCACGACCCAGTGGACAAGGTAACGGCACTACGGCCTATGATGCCGGCTCCATGCGGAATAAGCAGGAGTGCTTCATTCAGATTTCCGACGACGATATGTTCCGCTGTTGCCGCCGTGTGACGCGGTTTGTTGAGGTCTGGGAAATCGCAACCGGCGTGTCCCTTGTTTCCAATGGCCTTGTTCAGCGCGAACAGGCACGCGAGGATTACCGCCGGCAGAAGAACGAGAACCGCTGCTGACCCGCTTACAAGAGAAAGGAGAAAAGAACATGAACAACAACGAGGTTTTTATCAATGCTCGGAAATGCAGCTATGACCCCATGCAGGACCTTATCGACGTCACCTATGACAACGATAAGCACTCCGCTTATCTGCAGGTCCCGCATCGGCTTATCTGGTTTGCCACGTACTGCGCCGAAAAGGGTTTCACCGGTTTTGTGGATGACGGTGATGTAAAGTACATCCCTGAGCTGGCACTGATGCAGGCTACCGCATCCGTTTTCATCAATGGGACGATGGTAGGACGCTCTTCCGCCGGCTGTGCCATTACCGCCGGCGATTACGAGTCCATCAACAACGCCATTCAGACCGCAGCTACCCGCGCAAAGGGTCGCGCCCTTGCCAATGCTGGCTTCGGCACGCCTCCCACGATGGAGGGTGGCAATCCTGCGGAGGACGGAAACAACTATCCCTGTGATGGCGGAATTCCGTTCCAGTATCCGCAGATGGTCGTGAACAACGGGCAGGTCGTCCAGAATCCTGTGATGCCCCCCGTCAACCCGATGCCGTATGCCGGAAACTCTGCACCCGCACCCAATCCGACTCCCACTCAGGCTCCGCCTGCTTCGTCCTTCCCCTTCGGACAGCAGCAGATGCAGATGCCTCAGTCTGCGCCGCAGCAGCCAGCCATGACATACCCCCAGCAGCCGCCTATGGCTGCTCGTCAGCAGCAGGCTCCGGTGCAGCAGCCTATCGGTGTAGCAGGGATGACGCTGGAGCAGGCAAAGGCGTTCGTTATCCCCTCTGGAAGAATGAAGGGTAAGACGATGGGCGAGCTGGACATCGACACGGTCAAGTGGTATGCCGAGAAGTGCAAGTCTGTCAACAATCCCAACCTGATTGTTGCCGCCAAGCTGGTCTTGGAGGATAGCGCACGGAAACTGCAGATGATTCCCCAAACCTCTGCTGCTGGGCGCGAAAAGTGTGCAACCATTGCACACTTTTCCGCCCACACTTAAAAAAGAAAGGAGCAAAGAACAATGGGCTTCTCGAACGACGTCCGCATTACGTCCCTTGACGTTGCACGAGCCCTCGGTTTCCGTGAAGAGAGAAAGAGCGGCGGAAACTGGCGGAACTTTTGCTGTCCCTTTTGTGGAGACACTAAGTTCCGGCTCGGATGCAACATTGAGAAGGGCGGGTATAAGTGCTTTCACTGCGGCGCGAAGGGGACTCCATTGAGTCTCTATGCAAGAGCGACGCAAGGCATCTCGGTAGAGTCGCTGAACGACGAGAAGACGCATGAGCTCATCAAAGAGATGACGGCTCGCTGCGTCAACGGCAGTGTTCCGACGGAAACTGAGAAGCAGAGGTATCAGCACAAGGAAATTCCTGTAGCTCCCAGCAGTGTGCTGGACAGGACGTATAGCACGTTGTTGTCACTTCCGTGGCTGAAGCTGACGAAGGAACACCGCGCCAATTTGAAGAAGCGCGGCTTGACCGACGCAGATATCCAAAGAAACGGATATGCCAGTTTTACGGTAAAAGTGTCCGAGCAGATGGCGGTAAGCGCAAAGAACGCCAGCAAGCGGTTCAATGCAATCAAGGGAGAGTTGTTCTCCTATAGCCGCATGAAGCAGAAGACATCCGCTTCCGTAATTGCCGGAATGGTTATCGCATCTGCCCTTTTGAAGCGAGGGTGCGAGCTGCAAGGCGTACCGGGGTTCTACAAGGTGCAGAACACTTGGATACTGAACCTCCCTGAAGGGATGCTTATTCCTACCAGAAACAGTGGCGGACAGGTTGTTGGTATTCAGGTTCGGCGTGACGGGGACGCGAACCCCCGTTACCTGACTGTATCCGCAAACAGACTTCCTTGTGGCGTTACGACAGGCATCAGCAGGGCACACTTCCCCCTTGGGAATGCACCGCTGACCAAAGGCACCACCGTCTACCTGACGGAAGGCCCGCTAAAGGCAGATGTCGCGCTGGCACTTCTGGAGGACAAGAACGCGGCGTTCATTGCCATTCAAGGAGTTACAAACACCAAGATGCTTGATGAGGTTGTGTTTCCCTCACTCAAAGAGCGCGGCATTACCCGCGTAACAAACGCACTGGACATGGATAAGCTCACAAATCCGGGCGTTATTATGGCGTGCAGTGCGCTCAAGCAGTTAGCACAAAAACACGGCATCCGCATGGAGATGCTTTGTTGGGATGCTGAATATGCAGCGGAGAAGGAACAGGAATTGGCGGCTCTTTGTGAGCAGCATGGGCTGGGACTTCCTCCTGAGCAGAATGTCTTTAAGCGAATTGGGGCAATGGCTCTGGCTTTGCACAAAAAAGGCATTCGGCACAGCGTTAGCATCCTCCCTAACGGGAAAGCGAAGAAAGCATACTGGGACGATGCCGAAAAGGGGATTGACGACCATCTTTTGGGCGAGAGAAAGAGAAAAGCCAAGATGGGCACGCAGGCGGAGAAGGGAGCGTAAGCTCCCCTCCCCTGCTTTCCCCGCACCGTGAGGCTTATACAAGCACTTTTGCTTTACAGAGAGTGCTGGTATAAGCATCACGGAAAATTTGTCAGATTCAAGTGATTGACAATATTCTTGAATTTGGTAGTATCGAATTAGAGTAGGGAAAATGAAGAACGGTGGTCGTTGTTTTCCCCTCTTCGCCAATGTCTACCAAAGGCATGATGCTTAGAGATTCCCTCTCTTTTTGAAAGGAGCGTGTACGTACATGGAAAAGTATCTGACTCTGCCGGCAGAAACAGGTAACAAGAAGTGGGTGCGTATTGCGACCTGTGTGTTCATTGCAGCACTGATGGTGGTTCTGATGACTGTGACGGCTTTTGCTGACCCCTCCGATGCTATCGTGACCGGCGTTAAGACCGGCACCAAGGCCATCTATACCATCATTACCGCAATCGTTGCCCCCATTGCCGCCATCGTCCTCAGCGCAACTGCACTGAAGGCTCTGATTGGTGATGCAAGAGACATCGAGGCGATGAAGAAGAAGGTCTTCCTCATTGTCATCGTTGTCGCTGTTATTTGGCTGGCACCCCTGATTATCGAGCAGGTCGGCGGCTGGTTCTCCAGCAGCAATACAGGAAGTGTCTTCGGATAATTCCTGCTGTAAAACTCAACATGAGGCGCTCCCCGCTGAAGCGCACCACCGGCGCAAGGAGAGCGTGACAAAAGCGAGGGAACCCCAATCGGTGTCCTCGCTTTTCTTTTTCAACTTCAACAAGGAGGAATTCTTATGCACGAGAATAGCTTTCCTGTTCAACAGGACAAGTCAATTCGCGCAGTTGTTGTCAGTGTTCTTCTGTGTTTTCTGTTTTTTCTGCTTGTTACGCCAGCGTATGCTGACGGTCCAGATTACAGTGGAATCGCAAACTCGTTCGGACCTATTTACGACGTCTTGTTCAAAACAGTAACACCAGTTGCAACCCTGTCTATCTGCTTTGCAGCCCTGCGCGTTTTATCACATGACCCGCAAAACACCCGTATCTACATCGCATCCAAACGAGCCGTGCTGATTGTTGTGGTTGCATACGCAGCGTTCTGTATGTTGCCGCTGGTAGCAGCTCTTTTCAACGACTTGTTTAGCTCGCTCGCATGGAACCCCGAAAGTCCGGGACAATAAAGGAGGTGGGCTGAAGTATGATTGAACTTATCCTTGCGACACTCAACAACATTATGGCAAGACTCCTCGACGCCGTAATTTCATGGTGGGGGAAAGAGTTGATGCCCTTGAGTATGGCGGAGATGACAAAAAAAATGCCGTTCTTGGCAACGGGTTACAGCATTTTTCAGTCGATGGCGCTGGCTTTTGCCATTGTCATTGCAGCGTTTTCCATCTACAGCGTATTCCTATCCGCAGGCGAATCGAGAACAAGCCCTGTCCGCGTACTGGTGATGACAGGCGTCTCTATCGGTATGATTTATTTCGGCAACTACATCGCCATGATGTTGGTTGACTTTATAAAGAACCCGTACGAGGCATTCTGGAGCCTTAACCCTGAAGGAGCTCAAATCGAATGGGATAAAGTTCTCAACAATGGTGTCTTTCCTGAAGTCATCGGTCTCGTAAAAACAGCCGCCATTTTTATTCTTACTGTAGCAATTACAGTGGCCTTGTTCAAACTCTACGTGGAAATGTTTGAACGGTATTTGATGGTGGGCATTACCGTTTACGCCTTTGCCCCTCTCGCATACGCAACGATTGCATCTGACCAAACAATCCACATCTTCAAAAGATGGTTCAGTATGTTTATTGGCCAGCTTATCTTGATGTGTCTGTCTGTTTGGTCTCTGAAGCTCATTCTTTCCGGATTCAAGGGGATGACTTCAATATCTCAATGCTTCCTTGTGCTTGCAGCTTGCCACATTGCACAGCGGCTGGATACATACCTTGCCCAGCTTGGTTTGAACGTCGCTACCACCGGCGGCAATCTGCTGGATGAGGCCATCGGCACTGGTGCTGCCATTGCCGGAATTGCGAAATCCGCGTCTACCGCGTGGAGCGGTGGTAAGGGCAACAACTCCAAGGCCATCCTTGGCGAGAACTACGGCAAGGAAGGTAAGTGGGGCGGCATCAGTGGTGCTGTCTCCCAGTTCAATCGCGCCCGAAAAGGCGGCGCAACTATGTCCGACTCTATGAAGGCCGCTGCCGCCGGATTTACTACCAGTGCCGCTGCACGAAATCAGGAAATCAGAAGTGCGGCGCAGCAGCGTGAACAGGCGGAACGCAAGGCCACGCAGAACGCTGCCGGCGTGAGAAACGCAACTCGCGACCGTACACAGCGGTATCCGGCACCCAAGGACCAGAACGAACGGTTTACCCCCGCGTTCCAGAAAATGGCACAGGAGGCACACCGCGCACCCGCTGCTTTCGCGCAGCAGAACCTGCGTAACGAGGGCTCCGGACGCTTCAACGTCACACCTGAGGGCACTGCTGGTCTGAATGATACTGCTATGCGTGCCGGCCTGAGCTACAACACTCCGAACGGCGATAATCCTCGGAACATAACCGGCTCCCTCAAGACGCCCATGGCTTCTGTTACCGGACCCGATGCTTCCGTAAAGGACTTTATGGCGAAGAACTACAGCCTGCCTGTTACGCAGGGCGCACAGCAGGCAAACCACGCGATGCAGGCAGTCTACCGCGATGCGACAGACGCCATGCGCGAAACGGCACGCGAGAGCTCTCCCTCCATGGCGGCTGGCATTCTGGCACACCCCAACTACAACCTTGCCGGTAACGATGAGGTTGGTGGCGAGCTGATGCAGAAAGCCTTCGGGCCTGCTCTCGGACATGAGGACGGCAAGTTCAGCCACGTCACAGCAGTTACTGACGGTGATGACAGCGGCGCACGCCACATCTATGCGGTGCATACCGATGCCGGTGGTGTTGAACGCGGATATGAGGTCATGGACGAAACCGGATACTTCCACGCAGACGATAACCAGCGTGCAGCTATGCAGGAAATTCAGACCGACGACGGCGCACGCTTCTTCGCCCGCGAGGTTTCCGCAGACGATGTGCGTGAGGTCAGCAAAGAGACCGTTTCTCGCATTGAGCGCGATGACCACAGCGTATCCATTCAGGACTCTCCTGAAAATGTCGCCACCTACGGACCTCTTGTGGACGACGATGATGCTGGCGATTTCGATGAACCCTCCAGTAATAGTACCAGCGGCACTACCTCTGAAGGTCCGTCCAATGACAGAGTCACCGTAGAGGAAGAACCCATCCTTGGTGAGACACAGCAAGAAAAGCGAGACCGCCAGAAAAAGAAATGGGACCCCGAACGGGATAAGTAACAACCTCTGAATCTGACCCGCGAGGTGCAGGCCAAGAAAGCCTCGCTTCGCGGGTCGTTTGTCTTAACACTAAAGTGGAAGGAGCGTGATTTATATGGCAACAAAAAACGGCGAATCTAATCTCGGAGAGGTTGGCCGCGAAACCACTCAGGTAGCCTCAGACGCGGTAAAGAGCGCAAAGGCCGTCAGCAAAATCGCCGCCAATGCCGCCAGCGGAAATGCTGCGGGCGCCGTTGTGGAGGGCGCAAAAGCTGCGCCGGAACTCTTCCGCACAGCAGGCAGGCTTATCGTAGCGATGCTGGCTGTCATCCTCATCTTGACCTACGCTTTTCCTGCCTCTATTTATGAAGCAACATCCTCATTTTTTGCCGCCGTGCAAGAGCGCGAGGAGGAGTATATCTACGCAGGCGGTGGAGACATTCAGTGGAATTCATTTTTCTACTACGTAACCCTTGGACCTCTCCGCGCTGCGCTGAAAGAAGCTGCGAGTGGTATTTGGACGTCTATTACATCACAAGCAGACAGCTCAGATGTAATCTCGAATGATGGACAGCAGGAAGTCGGTGTTATGGAGAACCAAGAGGACCTCAGGGACACCTCACTCAACTGCATCCTCGCCTGCAGCAACAAAATCAAAGTAAGAGCCGAGCAGTTGGAGGAATTGATTAGGGGCATGAACGGAGCAATCGACCAGTATTTCTCCTCGGCCTACGCAGGCACCTATGACCGCTGGGACGGTACGACCGTCGCCCTGCAGGTAGAGCCAATGTCATACTATAACGCCCTCCAACTTCTGAGTGTTTATTCCACTACGAAGACGGGGGACAATGAGCCTCTCAAGGTCTCCGGCTTTATGCGGTGGTTGGGCTTCTACGACAGTGCCAACACGGATGATATCACCTTCGACCTCGGCAAGAGCGGCATCAAGGGGCGGCTCAAGGCATGGCAAGGGACATTTGTTCCTCAGTACCTGACGGAACAGGCATCTTTTGAGAGAAACAATGAAGGCAAGGTCACAACCGCACTCAAAGACTATAGCTGTGCGCTTATTGACCTTATGCTGGTTATCGACACACCCGACTTCTCCACCATTCCCGCAGAGTACGGAAAGGATATCATTGTTGTAGGGCACGATGAAGAAACCGGCGAAGACATCACAGAGGAAATCATTACTGCAAAAGTTACCGTGCCTATCCAAATTCGCGTAAGGAATATCACAGAACTGAGTAACATTATTGGGTTCTGGGGCGGAGACTTGGAGGGGGATGGGAAGACAAGTGGTGAGTCCGCCATGGGCAACATCTTCTGGTAATTTTTGAGAGAGGAGGAAAACATGAAAAAGACTCTTTTGAAATCTCTGATGTGTTTCATGCTCGCGCTGTCTATCATTGCCGGAACAGTTGCCACGGCATTTGCTGACGAACTTATCAAGAATTGCTATACAGCAGACAATGCAGAATTACTTGATGAGTATATCAACGCCTATGGTTGGGACAAGGACAAGATGTTGGCGAAGAACTGGACCGACAACGGGAAGGAGTATAAGCGCCAAATCGGTGGACAGAGGGAATACCTTGCAGACTGCTTCAAGGGTACAGATGACTTCCTGATGAGCGAGCCGGAGTTCGACAAAGACAACAAAATCATTCTTGAAGGAAACAAGGAAAAAACGATAGCGTTTTTGGAAAAACACAACATTCCCCTCGACAGTATAAACAGCGGCACAATGGTTTACGGTTCGGGTGGACAGGGAATTGTCGCGGTCGCACTTGGAGAAGTAGGCCGAACAGATTCCGTAGAGCAGCCTCCCAAGTCGAACCGCGTCAAATACAACAGATGGTTTTACGGAAGAGATGAACGGGCTGACTGGTGCGTTATTTTCATTATGTGGTGTGCTTATCAGGCGGGGTGCTCAGATGTATTTCCCCACACAGCCAACACCGGAGTCTTAGGGCGCGGAATGGCTGACATGGGGTACAAGAGTTTTCGTATCAAGACAACAACACCCTTTGGGGGAACAGCGTACACCCCTGTTCCGGGAGACATTATGCTCTATTCGAGAAACGGAACAGCAAGTGGTTCGACCCATGTTGGCTTGGTGGTCGCGGTTGATAGTGAAAGCATCACAACCGTAGAAGGCAACACTACGGGTTGGGGACAGGTTCCGGGCGAGGGCGTCGCAAAGGTCCGCTACGACATAAACCGACTTAACAGCTATGGCCCTGCGGCAAACGCGCTGATTTACCACGTGAATTATCCTCTCTCTTCTATGGAGGATGGAAGCGACCTCACGACATACATCAAGGGCACACTGGGCTTGAGTGACGCCGGTTTGTGTGGCGTATTGGCAAGCATGGTTGAGGAGTCCGGTGGAGATGCCACAAAGGAAAACCACGAAACAGGCGCATACGGACTGTTCCAGTGGTCCGGCAGCCGACTGGATGCTTTTAACTCGTGGTGTATGGAAAACGGCTTTGCTTTTGATACAGCCACAGCGCAAATCAAGTATCTCGCCTATGACCTCCAGACAAACAACTCACATATCTGGAACGGTATCCGAAGTGTATCGAACGACAGAAACGGTGCATACAATGCGGCTTCTACATTCGCATACTACTTTGACAGCGTGAAATCCTCACCGGGCAAGGCCATCCAAAGGGCAAAACTTGCGCGAGATGTGTACTGGCCTCGCTACGAGAACAAGGGGTAAGGAGATGAGCTAAAAGTGAAATTCAAGAAAAAGAAGGAACTTAAAAAATGGCTCCTTCGTATCGGAATTGGAGAAGCTATTGTTTCCCTGTACTTTGCCGGTTTTTTGAACACGCTTTACAGTAAAAACGGCGCCTCCTTCTCCCCTGTTGGCATCATTAAAAGCATGGCAGAAAAGGGCTTCCCTTTCGGCATCTTCCTTGTAATCTTTCTGGTCTTTGCTATTGTTACCGCGTTCGTTTTCCTGAATGTTTGGGGAAAAGACGATGGCGCAGACCCGCTGGGACGTAAGTTCAGCAATTCCACGGAGCGGCAGGTATACGGTGACTCACACTTTGAGGAGCCGGAAGAATATGAGGATATGGCCGTTATTCAGTCGCCACAGAAATCCTTCGGAACGATTCTCGGAATGCTGGACCCTGCGGGGAAATATCTTATCAATTTACGGCACGACGATTCCAGAACGAACCACCACATCATGTGCGTCGGCGCGTCGGGCTCCGGTAAAACCTACACGTTTGCAAAGGACTATTGCCTCCAATCCATCCGCCGAAAAGAGTCTATCATCGTCACGGACCCTGATGGTGGACTTACCCGCGACATGGCGACATCATTTATGAATGCCGGCTATTGTGTTCGCATCCTTAACCTCAAGGATTTGAGCCTTTCTGATGGATGGGATTGCTTGAAGTCTGTCCGCAGCGGAAAAATGATTGAAACGACGGCTCAGATGTTTTCTCACATCGTAATCTCGAACATCATGGATGCAAAAACGCAGAGCATCTACAAGGACGGACCTAAATCTCTGCTGACCGCTCTTATTCTTCGCTGTCTTATCTGTAAGGATGTGCCGGAAGAGGATAAAAACATAAGCACCGTATACAACTACCTCATGCACGACGATGCTGCGGAATTCCTTGATGCGATGTTCGACGACAATAAGATTCCCGCCGACGAAAAGGCTTGTCTGCGCCCCTATCAGGCGGCAAAATCTGCCTCTGCAAACCTGTGGGGCAACCTCGTTACGAACCTCACTATCGGCTTGAATCTTCTGCAAAGCGAGCAGGTATGCCGGCTTCTGACAACGGACGACATTGACCTCACACTGCCGGGTCAGAGACCCTGCGCGTACTTCTGTCAGTTCCCTGATAGCCACGACACGTTCAAGTTTGTCGTCGCCCTGTTCTTTTCCATGCTGTTTATCAATCTGGTGGACTTCGCAGATAGTCAGGACGATGGCAAGCTGCCTGTGCCCGTCAATTTCCTTATGGATGAGTGTGCCTCCATCGGTATCATTCCCGACTTTGATAGAAAGCTGGCTACCATCCGAAAGCGTGATATGGCCGTGGCTATGATATGGCAGAATGTTGGGCAGCTTTATCAGAACTACGGAGACCGTTGGGAAACAATCATGGCCAACTGCGATACATTCCTCTCCCTCGGTATCAACGATTCGCAGACAGCAGACATGATTTCAAAGCGTATCGGCGACACAACGGTGCAGGTCGAAACGCAGCAGCACGAGAGCGCATCGAAAATCATGTCAGCAATGAACAGATGGTCTTCCGGTGAAGGTCGCCGCTCACTTATGAGCTATGACGAGCTGTTCAAGGTTGGCCGCGACGAGTGTATCATTATTTTCCGAGGACATAACCCCGTTCACGCCCTCAAGCACCCTCATAAGCTCCATCCGGACGCTAAGTACATGGCGAAATGGTACATCCGCGACAAGACACCTATCGAGGAAACAGAACAGCGCAAACGGGAGCGCATTGAAGAAAAAATGCAGCTTGCCGCCTATGAGCGGGAGCACCCCTTCAAGGATATTGACCGTTCTTACTCAGGAAAATTCGGTTCTGCGTGGAGCGACTTTGACGATGAGGAGAACGAAAATAGCACCGGCAAAAAGATTGCTGAGGCATGGACACTTATCCGTACAAAGGCAGGTTTCTTCTTTGAAGAGCTCAAGTTTCGCTTGGAGCAGCTCAAGGATAAGACGGGGAAAAAGTCAAAATCTGATGAACGTTCTCGCCGCATCAAGCGGCAGCGGCGGTCCATGAGCTATGAGGAACAGGACTGGTGGCCCGATGAGCGCGTCCCACATGGAAGCGGTTTTGCATCGTGGGAACATCAGGCAGCGGATGCCGGCATTGAGCTGGACGGCGAGTTCGTTTCTCCGCCAGAACCTGCAGCGGATGTCATTGAGTGGGAGGTCGCCCCTCCCTCCTCAGAGGTCTGCGAGCCCATCAGAACGGAGCATCTCCCGACCGAGGAACCGAAGCCCGTAGAAAAAGAAAACGAGCCGCTCACGCCTGAGCGAAACCAGCAAAAGCCGCGCAAGCCTCAAGAACCGAACCTGTCCCCTCGCGAAGAACACCGCATAACACAGAGGGAGAAAAGACCCGAAAAGGCAAAGGACGGCGCAGCGCGTGCCTATGAGCAGGGTGCTCCAAGAAGCGAGATTAAGCTGGGAAATGCGCCACGCGATAACTCGCGGGAAAAGGTCTTGCAGCAGGGCACAGGACGCAGCTCTCAGAAGGAAAAAGCCTCCAACAATAAGAGCGTTGGTTTTGCCGGATATCAGGATGGCGGAAAATCAGCACAAGAAAAAAAGACCCCTGAGCAGCCAGCTCATCAGCAGCAGCAAAAGAAGCAAATGCCGCCGGAGAAACCTTTCCAGCAGAATGGAAACCCGTCTCTGGAAGCTCTTTCCAAGGGAAAGGACAACAGCAAGAAAAAATCGACTGTTATGCCTCCCTCAAAAAACTGAGAACTATAAGGCTTCCATAGATACTTCACCTATGGAAATCTTGTTCGCCTCAGCTAATTGACAATATCAACAAATATAGTAGTATAGAATTTAGAGGCAGGTAGATACCCTTCACAACAGAAAAAAAAGAATGTTTTGGAGCGGTATCTCCCTCTGAATTCTGATGAAAGGAGAACAGAAAAATGGCTACGAAGAAAAAGCCTGAAGATGCGGCTGCCGTCAATGAGAAGGTGGAAAATACCGAGTCCAAGGCGATTTATTCCGCAAACCGCAAGTCCCACCGCAGAACCAGCTCCGACGCAAAAATCGACGAAGTTATCACCGGCACCGGCAGTCGCGCCGCTGCATTGCGTGATGCCCGTCAGCGCAGCGCAGAGCGCGAGCGGGAACAGGAAATTCGCGCAAAGAAGATGACGGATTGGATGTCCGTGAACGCCGCCTACAAGCTGGGCCGCGCTCTGAACGGAGTGGTAATTGCCACACAGAGCCGCGCACTGCGTAACGGTGACTCTGTTGTTTTCGCCGTTGCAAGCTGCGAGAACACGGACTTTCAGGCCCTCATCCCGTTTAATGAGTTCTACCGCGAAGACCCCATCAAGCCCGACGACGGCGGTAAGGGAACGCTGGAGCGGAGACAGGAGCAGATGCTGGCAAAGCACATGGGTGCGCCCATCTCCTTCGTCATTACCGACCTTGATACGCGGAAGGATGACAACGGAAATGTCACCTATGGTGTCATTGCTTCACGCCGTCAGGCCCTTGCAAAACAGGACCACCGCACTTTCGATAGTGAGCCGCCCTACATCGTGGAGAACATGGTTACTTCGGCGACCATCCTCTCTGTCAGTCAGCAGGGCGTACTGGTCAACCTTGGTGGCGTTGATGTGCGGATGAACAAGCGTGATGTTTCCAACCGCTATATGCGGACGATGGATGATACGGACCGGCTGACAGGACGCCCCTACTACAGCGTCGGCGACAAGCTGGATGTGAAGGTTATGAAGGTCATTAAGCGCGAAGACGGGCTGCATGACCTCCACCTGAGCGGCGCCTATGCGGAACTGCAAAACATCATTGATTTCGGCCCTCCCACCGAGCCGGGGACAACGACCATCGCCACGCTGACCCGCATTTTCCCCAACAAGACCGATAAGTCCAAGGCAACCATTTACGCCTACAGTGACAGCTTCAATCTGCCCATTGTCATCACCCGCTTCAGCCCCACGCTGATTCGTAAGCGGATGGTTCCGGGCGACACGCTGCTGGTACAGATTATCGGCTATCACGAGAACGGCTTCGCCTTTGCGCTGTGTAAGGGTCTCATGTAAGACGTAATCTCGGCCTGTGCATCAACCGTAAATGCACCAACTGAAATTGCGGAAAGGAGCTGTGCGGGGGTATGCGTCGTAGCAAGAAACAGCGCATACCCCCGTTGTAAAAATTATGAGTGAACGTAGAACAATTTACTATATCCCCGTTAATTATCAAGGCGAGAGTAGAGCACTTCGGGGACTTTTTAAGATGCGCTTCTTTGTTGAGGGACTTGCCCTCGCTGCTCTCACATTTCTCATTACATTGAAACCCTTTGGCAATCTTCCCGATATGCCACTCCGTATTACAGTGACCCTTCTCGTTTGCATGGGTCCGTTTCTCCTCGGAACTATCGGCATAGGCGGCGAGCCTATCACCGTTGCAATAACCGGCTTTTTCAAGTGGCTTGGCAGCCGCAAAGTCATGCTTTACAACGCAAACGCACGGGCCACAACTCGCGCACAAGGAGACATCTTCATCGAGCGCGAAGCAAACCGCAAGACCATTGATGATGTGACGGAAAGCATGAAGCGTAAGCTGATGAGCAAGCCGACCACAGTTTATGAAGAGGGCGTAAACTTCACCTTCGCCGATAAAGAGTATCTCGACGATATGTATAAGCAGGACTCCCACGAAGGCATCATTGTCGGCTCCATTGACGGTGGAAATAATGATGACGATTCTTCCGAATATGCGGATATTGGTTGGGCGGACGAGGAGGAAGCCGCCGGCATGGAAGTAAAAAATGAGAATATGCCCCTTGTCGTATTAGAGGGCAATATCATTTTTGAGAAGAAAGAAGATTCCTCTGGAGAAGACCACAAAGACAACGGCATAGATGTTTCCTTTGACTGGGTCTCACCCGCCGACGAGGATGAATATGAAGACGAAGAACCCCCCGCAGAACCCCCTCAGAGCGCGTCTGGCGTGACCTTCGACGACGTGTACTCCGTCCCCTCGGAGACGCACGGGAGCGCACAGTGCGAGGCTGGCGGGCAAGGCGTGCCGTCCACCGCTCCCGCGAAGAAGAAGCGGCGGCGGAAAAAGAAAAAGAACCCCAACGCTATTAAGAAGGAGGAGAACCAGAATGGCTAAAAAGCTCGCACAGATTGTCAGTACGCAGGCGTTTTCACCTGTGTCCGATGTGAAGGGCGGTATCGTCATCACCCGCGATGGACGCTATGTGAAAATCCTTGAATTCTCCTCTATCAACTTTTCGCTGCTCTCTGTCTCGGACCAAGAAAGTGTCACTGACAGCTATGGTGCTGCATTGAAAAACTTCCCGAACAACACCCAAATCAAAATCGTCTCCAAGCGGGCAGACGTGGAGGAATATCTGCGGAAATTGGAAAACGACCAGCGAAAGGAGACCAACGCAAAGTGCCGGCAGCTCCAGTATGAGCAGGTCCAGCTTATCGAAATGGCAGGAGCGACACAGGGTATCGCTCGCCGTTTCTTCGTTATCTTTTCCTATGAGCCGGATGCCGGCGCAAAGAAAAATCCGTCTTTCGACCAGATTCGCTGGTCCCTCATGCAGCAGGCGGATAACATCGCAAGAAGTCTTTCTGCTTGTGGAAACACGCTGATAAGCAACGACTCCGATGAGTGGGTGCAATCTGTGCTCTATCTCATTTTCGCCCGCAGCAAAAGCGAGACGACGGTACTCCAAAAGAGAAAAACGGACGTGCTTGCCAATTACGCAAATACCTACTTTAGCGATACATCTGACACAGAGGAAGACTCTCTTGTTATCCCCGTCAACGACCTTATCGCCCCCGAATATATCGACCCCGGCATTTCCCCTACTTGTATCAGAATTGACGGTCTTTACTATATGTTCTGCTACCTTCCATCTGAGGCATATCCCACAAGGGCGTATAGCGGCTGGATGCAGTTACTCATCAATCTGTTCGCCGGCGTTGACCTTGATATCTTCATCAAGAAGGAAAATACGGAGACGATGTCCCGCTATCTGCAGAACTTCCTCCGTGTCAATGACGGACGACTTTATGCTGCAAGAGATACAGATATTGGATACGAAGGAATGGCAGAAGCCAGCAACGCAGGTCGTTATCTCAAACAGGGGCTTGCAAGCGGAGATGATTTCTGTTGGCTGTCTACTCTGTTGACGATTACAGCGGCAGATGAGAAGGAACTCCAGTGGAAATGGAAGGAAATCCGAGCACTCTGTGTCCAAAATGACATGGTCATTAAGCAATATAAGTTTCATCAGATTGACGGTCTACTTGCGACCCTGCCGGTCTGTAAACTGCCGGATGACCTGTATAAAAAGACCCGCAGAAATGTCCTCGCCTCTGACCTTGCAGCCGGCTACCCCTTCTGCTCTTTCGAGCTTTACGACAAGGGCGGTATCATGCTGGGAGAGAACTCCAGTAACCGCTCGTTGGTCTTTATCAATCCCTTCGACAGAAACATCTATGTGAATGGAAACATGGTTTGGGTCGGGACCTCAGGCGCAGGTAAGACCTTTGCCGCAATGACGATGGCTCTCCGCCTGCGCTACCAAAACACGCAGACCTTCACCATCGCCCCGTACAAGGGTTATGAATTTGAGCGAGCCTGTGATGCTATCGGAGGACAGTTTATCCGCATCGAGCCGGGTTCACCTCAGAATATCAACATCATGGAAATCCGCATGAGAAACACGGAGTCGGAGGACCAAATTCGCGGGCAGCATCGGTCTCAGACCTCCACCCTGTCGAAGAAAATCCAGACGCTCCACGCCTTCGTTTCCATCATACTGCAGGATATCACGCACGAGGAACGACACCTGCTGGACGAGGCACTCATCCGCACCTACAAGCACTTCGGAATTACCACCGATAATGACTCGCTTTGGGACCCGCAGCACCCCGGACACTACCGTAAGATGCCCGTGCTGGGCGACCTCTACGAAGAGCTTGGCGCACCGGCAGCGAAGCGTCTGCGCGACTGCCTGAGCCGCTTTGTCATTGGTTCCGCATCGTCCTTCAACCAGCCCACGAATGTGGAGCTGACGAACAAGTTTATCGTTATCGACGTGTCCAACTTGACGAAGGAAATGCTGCCTCTCGGAATGTTTATCGCTTTCGACTTTGTTATGGACCGAGTAAAGGAAGACCGTACGGAACGCAAGGCAGTTATGCTGGATGAGGCGTGGCGTCTGCTGGGACGCACAGCATCACAGCAGGCAGCAGAATTTGTTGTCGAGGGCTTCCGTACAGCGCGTGGCATGAACGCAATCTTTATCGCATTGTCGCAGAACTCAAACGACTTCTTCGCCTCCGATTACGGAAAAGAAATCACTAACACCGCGAAGTTCAAGGTTTTGATGAAGGTCGAACCGGAGGAAATCGAACTGGCGCGGGAGACCATGCACCTCACCGAAAGCGAGTGTAAACAGGTCAAGCGTTTCGAGCGCGGCGATGGGCTTCTGATGGCGAATGCCAACCATGTGGCAATTCATATTGTGGCCTCGGAAACGGAGCATGACCTCCTCAGCACAGACGAGCAGGACCTGCTTCGCATCCAAGAGAAAAATTCACAGAGACAGATGTAGGTCGAAGGGTTGACCCTCCCCTACACCTCTCTGAGAAAGGAAAAAACGACATGAAGTACATTCATCTCTACGACAATCTTTCGCTGATTTTCAATATCTGTGGAGCAATGACACAGGAGCAGGCGGTGCGCTTTTTCGGCGACAAGGATACGGAAGATAACGTCCGTTTTTACGTCAAGAAGCTCGCAAGGGAGAGTCTTATCTACTACGATGAGCTGTCCGACACCTTGTATTGGAGGGGTGCATACGGCGAAAGCAAGGATGCCTTGAAGCGCAGGCTCTACGCTTTTTGGGTCCTCGTTGCTATCGGCAGTGACAACATCCGAGAAGTGTCAGTGGCAACATATCCCGCGCAGTTTTTCTTCATCACGAATGAGGGAAAAGCATTCGATGTTACCTACGTAAAAGGGCGCGTGGACGCGCAGCTCGCTATGAGGGAGCGCAACATCAGCTTCGTCGATGGGGCTGCAGACGAAATCAACCACGTTGCAATTATCCGCAGTCCGAAAGAGGCAGAAGAATTCCATTTGAAGGAATACGGCTTCGACACCTACTGTATTTATGACAGCGAACACGTGCCGCATTACACCTCTCTTCGTGACACTGTGAGCGCGTAAGGAGCAGCTTATGTGTGACGCATTTTACGCCATCGAGGACTTCAAAAATGACCTGCGGGAAGCCTGTGCGAAACTGAAATCACTGCAAGGAATCTGTGAAAATGCGCTCGGACACATCGAGGATTTAGAGGAACACCGCTACAGTCGCTGGGCAGAAGATGAGGTTTTGCAAGACCTTATTCAAAGCAATTTCAGCGAAGTTCGAGCGTCTTATTGCAGAAGAATTTACACAGCTTTCGCGGCACTAAGCTACTTCTATCTGACCTCAAACGCGCTCGGCAGCATCTATCCCGGAAACAAGGATGCGGCAAAAAACTACGACGAGATTCATGCAGAAAACGGTGAGTTTTATGCGTTTACTGATGGCAGTTCCATCTATGTGAAGACCCCTATGATTCCTTCAATTTGGGTCAAAAGAAGTTCGCGTTTGCGGTATGGAAGCCCCGCATTTATCTATACGGAATTCCTTAAATTTGCCGTCCGCGACACACTCGCAGCCATTGCGGAACAGCTCCCGCTTTTGAGTAAAAAAACGGTCAATTATCTCTTCGTCTACAACGATAAAGAGAGCAATATTTGCGACAGTGACAACCATGATTGTAAGTCAGTAACTGACTCGATTTGTATGTTTACGCATGGCGGAGACAAGGGCTTGTCCACCGATTTCGTCTACGCAACGACCATCGTACCGGCGGACGAACTGCCCGAAGGAACCTACATCGCGGTAGTGCCTGAGCGGAAACACTACCTGAGCGAAGCAGAGATACTTTCCCCATTCCGAAAGAGGCTCTGCACATACAAAAACACCCCCTCTAAAACGGAGTAGGTAAAGTTGTTCGTCCGCACAGACGAAAAAGTGTTGAAAACACAATGGTTGTGCGGGGTTGGAACAGGAGAAACTTTACCCGCCAAAGATTACCACGGAAAGTTTCTATTCCCAAAAAGCATAAAAACAGCGCACCAAAAGTTGTCTCACAAGAACGGCACATTTGGGGCGTGTAAATGACGGCGCGGGGAATTCGTTCTGGTAAGCACCACAAAAGGAGGACACACCAAACTAATGCCTTCTCGGTCGGACTGAAAAATAGGTCTGAGCAGAGAAAACGCAAAAAGACATCTACTCTCTCCGTTCCGGTAAGAGGCTCGATAGGAGGACGCACCAAACCAATGTCTGAACCGTTGGACTGAAAACGAATTTGGACAGGGATAACAAGAAAAACATCGCAAAAAAAGCATGAGAAGAAAATGCGAAAGGCAAAGAAAAGAATGAGAAAGAAAAAGAGTGGACAACGATGCCTCCGGCTCATAAAAAAAAGAAAAAACGTGAGACCATGCCCCTCTTCCTTAGACATAAAAAGTCGGGCTCTTTGGTCATTTAAGAACTTCTTGATTAACTCTCCGATATTCCACAGGAAAATCAAATCCTCGCAGCGGGCAAATGAAGAGCCACTTGTAGTTCATCGCAGAACCACTCCACCGTCTTTCTTCTGGCCGGGAATGTTGACTATCCTTTTGCGATGGAGATAAAACCAACGCCCCAAAAAAACGTCTTTGGTGAACGGGTTTGACGGAAAACGAAAGAGAAAGCAGATGAGATTCCACCGATGATGAGTAAAACATTTATATTCCGTGCGAAGCGCGGGTAGATGGCAACAGCGAAGCTGGGCGCGTTACTTACGCTCGGTCTGTTCCAAGGAAAAAGCAGCAGGAGGTGACAACACAAATGTCTCAACCTATATTTCGGGCGAAAATTCTATATGATGTTTCACTCGGACTGTCAACTCCAAGGAGCGCACTGAACTGTCTAAGTTCGTCCAGTGCCAATGTGAGTCGTGTTCTCAGTAAGTTTGAAGAAGAAGGTCTTGTACGAATGAGAACATTTACAGTTAAAAAGCGCGGGCGCAAGCTGATACGAAAATATTATGTTATCACGAAGAAGGGTGTGGAAAAACTTTTGACCGACTATCTTGAGTTTTATCCTTGGCTATCCGACTTTGAGGTTGAGTGTGCTACTCGCTTTCCGCTGACAGGAGGCGCGGTCATAAAGCCGGAAAGAAGAAATCGGCTGATGAAGATGGCACTGGCAACTGTAATGATGAATGAAGTTGTTGGTCCCGTTGCTCCCGTACCAGTTGAGGGAAAAGACATCGAGAAGAACACATGGTATGGGTATCTAAGAAATAATTGGGGAGAGGAATGTGTTGGCGAAGCGCAGTATTTGGATAGCGTGGCGGTGAAAAAGTTTTTTGCGGATGAGGACGACGATGTTCCCTCTGATGTGATGTCAGACAGATATACTGGGATTCTTCTCGGTGCTCATACCCGCGCACTGGTATATGTTCCAATGAACGAGGGAATGACGTGGCGCGATGACCGCGTACACAGAGAACTACAGACAATGAATTCTGTCTGCGGCACTCTCGGCTCCTCGCTCCGTGGAGCAAACGGAATCATCCTCATTCCGAATGTAAAAGAATTCAAGGACTTATTCTTTGACGTACAAAGAGTGCGAGGGACAGACGGAGCTGGAAAACTCGGAAGACAAATGGACCATCTGTGGATTGTCCCGACAAACCATATTGGACTCGTACAGTTGAAGAGAATCGCGCATGATGATTTGGATGCGAAGCGCAACGAAGTGATTGAATCCGCTGTGGAAAGCGCAGGGCTTTTTCGAAATAAAAACTCTGTGTTCCCTCTCATTGACGAGGAAGACCGCTGGTATGCGTACGGAGCGGATTTGGACATCCGCGTGGTACAGGAAATGAAAATTTATCAAAGCCGAAAACCGGATATGAAAATTGGAATTATCTGTCATCAATGGCAGACTGCGTACTATGACCAACTGTTTGACGAGTGCAGATACTTGGTTTTGCAATAAGCGGATAGATGGAAGCGTGCAGCAGGGCAAACAAAAACTCGTCGGCGTGGATTCTGAACAAGGAAAGACCGCGAAGCGGGAAGATGGCAGTTGGCTGCCATTACGAAGTAAGGAGATGGAAAAGATGAGTAAGGAAAGGGCTGCAACGCTGGATGGTGAGGTTGCGAGAGATGTAATTCGCCTGTATATGGAGGAACACCCTTTGGTGTCGCAGGCTGAAGTGGCCAGAAGACTTGGAGCTGACCCGTCCGCGCTGTCACGATTTCTTCGTGTAAACAAAGTACACCCCAAAGCTGAGTGGGAGTACCACATCAAGAAGCTGGGCGAGGACATTGATTACTGGGGCTATGTTGAACGCACGACAAAGGTAAGAGAATTTTTGAACGAACAGCAGCAGAGAACAGTCAACGCAGAATTCGTAAGTGCTTTGTGTAAGAAATTCTCAATTATGGAAGTGGTCCCTGAGACCATTAAAAAGCGCAACCCGTCTTTCCCCTACTACCTTACGCATCCCGAAGGCGGCGCAGATTTGAGCATCGTCAACCCCACTGACCGCCATGAGACGTGGAACTTTATTTACTGCCGGGGAAAAGTCAGAATTGAGAATGGGGACTTTCTTCGTTTCACCATGTTTACTCCCTCCAGCGAAAAAGCGCATCTTGTCTTAGTAACAAGGAACGAGGATACCTTTGAGGACACCATGGCATTTATGCGTATCGGCAAAACATACGGCGGCGGAATTGTATCTGGGTCCGTACTGTTGCTGCACGATGGTGAAATCGTGAGGGAATACACCCACGGAGACCTCGCACTGTACCGGTTGTCCTCTGCGACACCCACAGATAACGGAAACTCCAAGAGTTCTATCGTACCTCCCGTGAAGTAATTTCATTCAGGCGCGGAGAGAGATGAGCTCGCAACGAGGGCAACCCTCTCAACACATGGACGCCCCCGCGTGGCCAATGCAGCGAACGGTCAGGGACAACTGCGAAGCTGGGTTTGTATAATCCTCGTCACGCGCTATTTCCACAAGGCGTGGAAAAAAACAATCCTAACGGAACGAGGGAACAAGAGATATGCGGGACTACGAATTTGAAAGAGAAGTTTTCGACAAGCAATGGGCAATCTTCCTTACCGCTTTCCAATATGCTTTCGCCATCGGTTTCGCTCTGGCGGGCATGGCTTTGGCGTTGGATGCGGCAACCATCCTACATATTCCCGCGCCAAAGTTTTTCGTATGGCTGCTGCTCATTTCCGTTGCAGGCTTTCCCATCGTCACTCTTGTGAAAGAGGAATACAGTCGGCTGCTTCGCTGGAGTGAGTTGAAAGAGCGTGATGGACGTATCTACTACGACCGTGTGGTACGGGCCGAATATACGGGAATGGGTCGTGTAGAAGAATATCATGTGTACGAAATCCGCAAAGTGACAAGAACAAGAATTACGAGGCGTCATTTCATCATTGAGGGAGATATTCGCAAAGCGGTTGTGAGCTGGAACAAAACGATGTTGTTCAGCGAAAACATCAGCTCGATGAAAATACCGAGAGCCTATGAGGACATGGACACACTCGAAGCACTAAAACAACAAGAACTCGGCGCAGCCGATTTCTGATAGAACCATAAAAATGGAGGAGGACTTTCAAATGAAAAAGATTTTCAAGATTGCACTGGTGGCTGGCGCGGTGTTCTGCGTTGGCAAATTGATTCTGGCACTGAAGGAGAGCGCAGACTATGTCCCTGAACGCTGGACTCCTGATTTCAGCGGCGAAGGATATGATAGCTGCGGCAAGAGAAGGGGCGTGTCGCACATCGAAATCGTCGTGAAGGATGCAACCAATGGAAGCACGGATGCGCCGGACGAGAAGAGTGCCTGCGAGGATGCGAATTCTGCGGCACCCTCCACCTGCGGCGAAGCTCCTGACGGGCAGCCGGACGAGCATGGTGCGGCGGAGCAGGAAACCCCGCGCAGCAAGAGTAAGCGCTCCGTGAAGAGCAAGGACGCGAAGGAGGATAACAATGGCCAGTAAACGGTTCGTGCAGCACTTTTCTGTAAGCTGCGCTCACGAGCTGTCGGAGTCCATCAACCGCTGGTTGGCAGAGCATCCCGATGTGGATATTGTGAGCCTCAGCTCATACAGAAACTACTCGCGCTTTGCTGCGGACGCCATCATGGAACGTAGAGAGTCCGCGTAAAAGAGAAAACAACTCCAATACAGGAGGTGGTGGCGTGTGCAGGAGGAGTTCATTTTCGCAAATCCCCATTGTTACATAGAAGAGCATCTCTCGAATGGACGCACGCTCTACTGCTTCAGGGAAAAAGGCACAAACCGCATCGTTATCATCGAAACGCAGAACGAGCAAGAGTCGAAAGACGTGTCGGGTTACATCAGTGAGGCAATTCATATGAGAGATATTTGCCCTGCGTTCTTCTCGCCGGAGGGCGGCGATGAGTATTTAGAGCTTGAAGGTCGGCAAACCAATAGGAATAAGTTTTCACCGTTCCGTCGTCTAGGCGGATGTCGTAGCTTTGTGAAAAAGATCGGCCCAGCCGGAACGGCACGGGCTGTCGGAAGATCGGACCGTC
>ERZ779852.471-NODE-471-length-44059-cov-5.641305_pt1 | contig 44059 bp, 27 predicted proteins | sample MGYA00511559_ERZ779852 | MGnify/ENA primary metagenome ERZ779852 (study PRJEB29588, sample SAMEA2157977) | human gut metagenome | biome: human gut; feature: human-associated habitat; material: faeces | place: Denmark | collected 2008/2010 ...
GGGGGCGGGGTCGGTGGGCTTGGGGGGGCGCTGGAGGGTGAAGATGTACTCGAGGCCGCCGCCGCGACGGTTGCGGACGCTGATGGAGCCGCCCATGGTGTTGATGCCGCTCTTTACGATGGAGAGCCCCAGGCCGGTGCCTCCGGCTTTGCGCGAGCGGCCGGAGTCTACGCGATAGAAGCGGTCGAAGAGGTGGGAAAGATGCTCCTCGCCTACTCCTACGCCATTGTCGTAGAAAGAGAAGGTGTAATAGCGGTCGTTGCGGCCGATGAGCTCGATGCCGATCTGGGTGCCCTGCGAATAGGCCACGGCATTGCGCACGAGGTTGAGCAGCACGGAGTTGAGCAGGTTTTCGTTGCCCATGATGTCGCACTCGAGGGGGATGTTGTAGCGGAAATCTATGTTTTTCAATATTCCCGACTTGGTGACGTCGTCGCAGAGGGTGAAGACCATGGAGTGGAAGTCGATCTGCTTCATGGGGATGGAGTTGCCCGACTCGTCGAGGCGGGTCATGGTGGAGAGGTCGTTGAGCATGGCCACGAGGCGCTCCACATTCATCTGCGCTTTGTGCAGGAAGTGCATACGGTCTGCCTCAGGCATATCGGGCTGATTGATAAGCATCTCCACATAGGCGCGGATGATGCCGATGGGGGTTTTGAGCTCGTGGGAGATGTTGTCGGTGAGCATCTTCTTCATGTCGTTTTTGTCCTGCGTGGCTTTGAGGGCAATGACATGCTCGCGCTCACGGCGCACATTGGCCTGCATGCGCGAATTGTAGATAGCCACGATCTGACGCGAGATTTCGCCGATCTCGTCGGAGGGGAAGTCGCCCATGGGGATGAAATCCTTGTCGGCGGCGGCTCGCATGGCAAAGTCGTGGAGCAAGCTTACATTGCGGGCCTGATGTGAGGTGATGATGAAGGCCAGGATGGTGCCTCCCACACCCACTACGAGGATGAAAAGCCACATGATAGGGTCGACCGATGCCGCCTTCTCTATGCGCTTGCTCTCGGGGATGCTGATGCGTATCTCCATGCCGTCGTCGGGGGTGATACGTCGCGAATAGTAGAATAGGGGCGAGTCGGATAGCTTCTCGTCCATGAGTCGCATCAGCTTGGTGCCGTCGGGGAGCACGGTCATCTCGGTATCGAAGGCGCGGTCGGGCACGGGATAACGCGAATCGCCCGCGCTTTCGATCAGCTTGTTGGTGTTGAGATCATAGGCCTGAAGGCTGATATCCTCAAGATAGGAGCCCTTGAGATACTCTTTGACAAACCGCAGGGTGGTGGGGATGTCGTTGTTGGATGCGTGTGCATCAGCAATGGTCGATGCGGCCAGGTCGATGCGCTCCAGGATGCTCTCGTTGCGGAAGCGGCGCTCCTGTCGGCTCACCAGAAATGCCAAACACAGCACCACGAGCCACACGCATACAGCCGCCGTGCCGAACAGGCGTATATTGTATTTCAACCGGCGCTTCATCTCTCAAGATTTAGCTTAGAATGAAAAACGATGCAAGAACGTCAAATTGACCGGTAAAAGCGGTGCAGAGCGTCGCGGCATCAGGCTTCGGACTTGAATCCGTAGCCGAACCCGAGGCGTGTGACGATGTTGTCGCCGTAGACGCCGAGCTTCTGGCGCAGACGGGCCACATTGACATCGATGGTGCGGTTGGCCACCTGGGTGTCCCACACCTGCTGCATGATCTCGGCACGTGAGTGAATGCGCTCGCGGTTGTTGAGGAAGAAGTGGAGGAGGTCAAACTCAATGCGAGTCAGCTCGGCGTCCTTGCCGTTGATGTAGCACACCTTGCCGTTGCGGTCGAGGCGGAGTGTCTTGAAGGTGATGTCGGGCTCGTAGCTTGCTTTCACCACATTTTCAGGCACGGGAGTGGTCACCTGTGCCGGTGCCATCGGGCGTGGAGCGCGCATGGAGGTGCGGCGGAGCACAGCTTTCACGCGGGCTATCACCTCGCCGATGTTGAAGGGCTTGGTGATATAGTCGTCGGCGCCGATGTTGAGGCCCTTCACGAGGTCGTCCTCGCCGTCCATGGCCGAGCAGAAGATGATGGGGATATTTTCGATGACGGGATTGGGATTGTTGCGCACACGTTTGGCGAAATCAAATCCGCTCATGTGCTCCATCATGATATCCACAATCATCAGATTGTAAACTTCAAGGTTATAGCCGAGCGCAGTCTCGGCGCTGTCGGCGGTATCGACGTCGAATCCCTCTTTTTCGAGATTATATTTGAGAATCTCGCACCATGACTCTTCGTCGTCGATCACCAGAATACGAACATTCATTTATCGTAGTGTTTATATGTACTTTTATTTCTTTGATTATCAGTAGCCTATACGTCTGCGCGATGCTATAAATCAGCGACAGAGAGGCAACGGGCTTGCAGAAACCCGAGCAAACTGCATAGTTTTGCAATAAAATTACAGAGAAAAAACGGAACGGCAATGTTACAAACGTTAAAATGCGTTAAATCGTCATATAGGGCAAACAATCCAACCTGCGACGTGTTTTAAAGGTATAATTACTATTTGCACTGTGTTTTTTCATGGTATTAGATTTAAGGTTAAAGATAAAAGCAAAAAAGGCTGTCGTGAGACAGCCTTTTTTGTGATATATAGGATAGCGCCTCTAAAAGACGCCGGCAAGCCGGCTGAACAGTAACAAAAAAGGGTCAGCGGATATTTCCGGTGGATGACGTGGTAAAAAACCGTTTAAAATGATAATTGCTTTTGCGAATAAATTTTCGGAGGGCGGCGAGGCGGTTGTCCATATTCTAAAACCGCCCTTTTCAGATTGATCCAATTTATTCCTGAAAGAGGGCTTCTGAGAGGGCCTGAAGGGCGCGGACTTTGTCTTCGGCCTTGACGAGGAAGGAGATATTGTAGTTGGAGCCGCCGTATGAGATCATGCGCACGGGGATGTGGCGGAGAGCGTTGACGGCCTGCGCCTCAAAGCCGCGGTTGTGCCACTCGAGGTCGCCCACCACGCAGATGATCACCATGTCGTAGTCGACGGTGACGGTGCCTATCTCCTTGAGCTCGTCGATGATATGCTCCAGTTTGAGCGGATTGTCGATGGTGACGGAGATCCCCACCTCGGAGGTGGCGATCATGTCGAGCGGCCGCTTGTAGTTGTCGAAAATCTCGAACACACGGTGGATAAATCCCGACGCCATGAGCATGCGTGTGCTCTTGATCTTCACGGCCATGATGCCATCCTTGGCGGCGACGGCCTTGATGGAGCGCGAATGTACGGTGTTGTAAATCAGCGTGCCGCGGGCTTCGGGCTCCATGGTGTTGAGCACACGGATGGGGATGTTGTTGAATTTCGCCGGCATCACGCAGGTGGGGTGCAGGATCTTAGCACCGAAATAAGCCAGCTCGGCAGCCTCGTCGAAATGGAGCTCGGCCACGGGCGAGGTGTGCTCCACATAGCGCGGGTCGTTGTTGTGCATGCCGTCGATGTCGGTCCAGATCTCTATCTCCTCGGCATGGATGGCTGCGCCGATGAGCGAGGCGGTGAGGTCGCTGCCTCCGCGCTGCAGATTGTCGATCTCGCCGGCGGCATTGCGGCAGATGAATCCCTGAGTGACAAACAGATCGGCATCGGGATGAGCCTCAAGCATGGGGATGAGCTTCTGCGAGATATAGTCGATGTCGGCCTCGCCGTCGGAGTCGGTGCGCATGAAGTCGAGGGCCGGGAGCCACACACAGTTCACCCCGGTTTCGGCCATGTAAAGCTCCATCATGGCGGTGCTCATCAGCTCGCCCTGAGCAAGGATAATCTTCTCAAACTGCGGCTCATAGGCATCGTGGGCCAGTGAGCGGAGCAGAGCAAAATTTTCGGCGAGCCTTTCGGCGGCTTTGGCGCGATACTCCTCTGTGTCGTAAAGCTCAGAGATCACGGCGAGATATTTGTCCTCGAGAGTGTTGATGGTATCCTTGGCGCTGTTGACATTCTTGCGCGAAAGATATCCGGCGATCTCCACGAGGGTGTTGGTGGTGCCCGACATGGCCGAAAGCACCACTATATTGCGTCCGCGGTCGCGGACCAGTGCGGCTACATTCTTAATGCGTTCGGCACTCCCCACGGAAGTGCCTCCGAATTTCATTACCTTCATACCTTATAGGGGTGGTGTGAAAATCTGGTGATAAAAATTTACTGACGGTTGCGGCTCATTTGCACACGAGCTGCTTGGCCTCGCAGCGGATCACGCGGGCGGGATACTGATCGACGAGCTGCAGATTGTGAGTGGCCATGATCACGGCGGTGCCGTTGCGTGCTATCTCGTGGAGATGGCGCACGATGCTGTCGCCGGTCTGCGGGTCGAGGTTGCCGGTGGGCTCGTCGGCCAGGATGAGGCGCGGCTTATTGAGCAGTGCGCGGGCAATGACTATGCGCTGCTGCTCGCCTCCCGAGAGCTCATGGGGCATCTTGTAAGATTTGTTGGCCATCCCCACCTGTGCGAGCACCTCTTCGATGCGCTCGTCCTTGGCCGAGGGGTCGCGCCAGCCGGTGGCATCGAGCACAAAGCGCAGATTGTCGTAGACATTGCGGTCGGTGAGCAGCTGGAAGTCCTGAAACACAATGCCGATCTGTCGGCGCAGCATGGGGATCTCCTTGCGGCTGATGCCCACGAGGTCGGTGCCCATCACGCGGGCCTCGCCCGTGGTGACGGGGATCTCGGCATACATGGATTTGAGCAGGCTCGACTTGCCGCTGCCCACCTTGCCGATAAGGTAGGCAAACTCCCCTTCGGCTATCTGCAGGTGCACATGCTTGAGCACCACCAGCTCCTTGCGGAGTATCTCCACGTCGGTGTATTCTATTACGTTCATTCAGTTGGGATAAGTTTCTGAGTGCAAAATTAGTGTTTCATGCCCTAATAGAGCTGCTGCATCAGAGTGTTAACATTAAATTAACACATTTTTACAGCCAAAACGGGCCAAAGACAACACAAGTTGCACCGGCCGGACTGAAAAAAATCGGCGGGCGGATTGTTATGTAAACAAAAAACGCTAATTTTGCACGTTGAAAATTCCAGCCATTAAACCAATAACCATACGGGAGCCCCGGCGCTTCCGTCATAAAACTATAATACAATATGCAAGTTACGCTTGAAAAGACCGGCGAACTCGACGGCATCATCAAAGTAGACGTGGTGCAGGACGACTATATCGCCAAGGTAAATCAGGAGCTTAAAGAGATAGGCCGCGAACGTGTGATCCCAGGATTCCGCAAAGGCCACGTGAGCCTCGAGCAGCTCCGTCGCCGCTTCGGCAAAGAGGTGAAGAGCCATGTGCTCAACGAGGAGGTATACCGCGCAGTCATCGACTATATCCGCGAGAACAAGGTGAACATCCTCGGCGAGCCGCTGCCCGTAGAGGTAAAGGAGATCAGCCTCGACCAGCCCGACTATACATTCGAGTATGAGATCGGCTACGCTCCCGAGATCAGCGCCCCCATCGACGACACCCTCACCCTCCCCTACTACACCATCGCCGTCGACGACAAGCTGGTGGCCGACCAGGACCAGGCCCTGCGCGAGCGCTTCGGCGCTCAGGTGCCCGGCGAAGAGGTTGACGCCAAGGCTCTGGTGAAGGGCGCCATCATGGAGCTCAACGAAGACGGCACCGTGAAGACCGACGAAGGCGCAGTGCAGGTGGTAGACGGCATTGTTGCCCCCATGTACTTCACCGACAAGGAGCAGGCAGCTCTCTTCGACGGCAAGAAGGTGGGCGACAAAGTGCGCTTCAACCCCTGGAAGACATGCGACGGCCACGCAGCCGAGCTCTCCTCGATGCTTCACATCAGCAAGGAGCAGGCAGCCGACATGAAGGCCGACTTCGAGATGGCAATCTCCGAGATCATCGTGCTCAAACCCGCCGAGCACAACGAGGAGTTCTACAAAGAGGTGTTCCCCGGCAACGCTGAGGTGACCGACGAGGAGAAATACTACGCCGAGCTGCGCAAGATGATCGCCGCTCAGCTGGCTCCCAACAGCGATCAGCTCTTCATGCGCGACACCCGCGAGGCTCTGATCGAGAAATACGGCAACTTCGACCTCCCCGCAGCCTTCCTCAAGAAGTGGCTCGTAGCCCGCAACGAGGGTCTGACCGCCGAGAATGTCGACGCCGAATACGAGAAGATGGTTCCCGCCATCAAGTGGGAGCTGCTTCAGGGCAAAATCTCGGGCGATCTCGAGATCAAGGTGACCGAAGAGGATATGCTCAACTTTGCCAAAGGTGTGGCCTACCGCCAGTTCATGCAGTATGGCATGACCAACATGGACGACGAGACCCTCACCAACTATGCAAAGCGCATCCTTGAGGACAAGGACACCGCACGTCGCATGGCCGAGGATCTTGCCGACCGCAAGATGTTCAACGCCATCCGCGCCAAGGCCCACATCGACGAGAAGACCGTAAGCCTCGACGAGTTCAAGGCTATGGCTCAGGCCGAGAAGGCATAAACAGCAACCGACAGGCTCCGCCCCGCGGCGGTGACCTCAAACAATACACTCCGAGGACGGTGTGCCGGCGAGACAATCGCGGCACACCGTCCTTGCGCTCTGCGCCCGCAGACGCCCCGGGGACGGAGGCGCCTTCGGCTCCGGCAGTGCGCGATGAAGCGGGCGTACGACGTGCGCGATATGTGCAAAAACGTGCGATGCGCTTTTTTTATAGTTTTTTTGAGATATTTTTGGAGAAAATGTATTATCTTTGAATTACCGTTTTGCCGGAATGACGGCTTTCGCCATTATCGCCACAAATCTTCTCCCGATAAAGCCGCACGATGCCTCCGGAAGCGGGTAAAAACAACACGAAAAAAAACAAAGATTTCCATATGAACAATTTCAACAGCAACGACTTCCGCAACTATGCAGTGAAGCATCTCGGCATGAACGGCCTTGCTCTCGACCAGTATACGTCGGCCACGGCAGCCGACATCCGCTCGAGCTACATCTCTCCCACCATCATAGAGGAGCGTCAGCTCAACGTGGCCCAGATGGACGTGTTCTCGCGTCTGATGATGGACCGCATCATATTTTTAGGCACTGAGGTGAACGACTACACCGCCAATGTGATCCAGGCCCAGCTGCTCTACCTCGACTCGGCCGATCCCGGCAAAGATGTGTCGATCTATATCAACTCGCCCGGCGGCTCGGTATACGCAGGTCTCGGCATCTACGACACCATGCAGTATATCAGCTCCGATGTGGCCACCATCTGCACCGGCATCGCCGCCTCCATGGCCGCCGTGCTGCTGGTAGCCGGCACCAAGGGGAAGCGCTTCGCCCTCAACCACTCGCGTGTGATGATACATCAGCCCATGGGTGGCGCTCAGGGTCAGGCCAGCGACATCGAGATCACAGCCCGCGAGATACAGAAACTCAAACAGGAGCTCTACCACATCATCTCCGACCACTCGGGCCAGCCCTTCGAGAAGGTGGAGCGCGACTCCGACCGCGACTACTGGATGACAGCCCTCGAGGCCAAGGAGTACGGCATGATCGACGATGTGCTCACCAAAGCCCGCGGCGGCAACGCAGCACACTGATTGAACTGAAATAAAGCATCCGGCGGCCAAGACATGCCCGCCATGTGGCCGCCGGAAAATCTTTCAACAACGATAAATGGCAAAGAAAAAAATAGAAAGCTGCGCGTTCTGCGGCCGCCCCGCCAACCAGTCGGAGGTGATGATTCCGTCGGGTATCACTCCCGATGTGTATCTCTGCGCCGAATGTGCCGACGCCATCCACGACATTCTCAACGAATATCGCGGAGCCGACCCGGCCAGGAAAAAGAGCGGCAAAGCCAAGGACAGCGGCCTTCCCGAGCTGAAAAAGATACCCAAGCCCAAAGAGATCTGCGCCTTTCTCGACCAGTATGTCATCGGGCAGGAGAGCGCCAAGCGCTACCTCTCAGTGGCCGTCTACAACCACTACAAGCGCCTGAGCCAGGCTCAGGACGACGATGTGGACATCGAGAAGAGCAACATCATTCTCGTAGGCCCCACCGGTACCGGCAAAACCCTTCTGGCCAAGACCATAGCACGCCTGCTTGAGGTGCCCTTCACCATCGTCGATGCCACGGTGCTCACCCAGGCCGGATATGTGGGCGAAGATATCGAGAGCCTGCTCACCCGCCTGCTGCAGGTGGCCGACTACGACGTGGAGAAGGCCGAGCGCGGCATCGTGTTCATCGACGAGATCGACAAGATAGCCCGCAAGGGCGACAACCCCTCCATCACCCGCGACGTCAGCGGCGAGGGCGTGCAGCAGGGGCTTCTCAAACTGCTTGAGGGCTCGATAGTGAACGTGCCCCCTCAGGGCGGCCGCAAGCACCCCGAACAGCGCATGATCCCGGTGAATACCAAGAACATCCTCTTCATCTGCGGCGGCGCCTTCGACGGCATAGAGCGCAAGATAGCCCAGCGCCTCAACACCCACGTGGTGGGCTACTCCACCGACAAGGAGCGCCAGCGCATCAACCGCGACAACTATCTGAGCTACGTGGCTCCGCAGGACCTCAAGAGCTTCGGACTGATACCCGAGATCATCGGACGTCTGCCGATCCTCACCCACCTCGAGCCCCTCGACCGCGACGCCCTGCGCCGCGTGCTCACCGAGCCTAAAAACGCCATCACCCGACAGTATGAAAAACTGTTTGCAATGGATGGTGTCAAGCTCAAATTCGAGCCCGAGGCCCTCGACATGATAGTGGACAAAGCCATCGAATACAAACTCGGCGCCCGCGGCCTGCGCGCCATAGTGGAGACGGTGATGATCGACTCGATGTTCGAGCTCCCCTCCACCCAGAAGCGCACCTTCACCGTCACCGCCAAGTATGTGACCGACAAGCTGCAGAGCTCCCACTTCGAGCTCAACAAAGACCTCGACATCAAGGAGTAAAGAGGCACACTCCCCCCCCGCTTCTCCGCTCTACGCTCCCTCTCTCACCCTACTCAACATTAAATCAGAGATAAAAAACAACAAAATTTCCTCCCCCTCCGAGACAATCCGCCGCAACAGGGGCAAGCAGTCTCTCTTAAACCCTATCCCATGATAACAAAACAGCAATTGACCGATGTCTTGAAATCGAACTTCGGTTTCGATCACTTCAAAGGCAACCAGGAGCAGATCATGATGTCGCTCCTCGAAGGCAAGGATGTGTTTGTGCTGATGCCTACGGGCGGAGGCAAGTCGCTCTGCTATCAATTGCCGTCTCTGCTCATGGAAGGCACGGCTATAGTAGTGTCGCCGCTGATAGCCCTGATGAAAAATCAGGTAGATGCCATGCGCAACTTCAGCACCGACGACGGCATAGCCCATTTCCTGAACTCGTCGCTCAACAAGAGCGCCGTAGATCAGGTGAAAGCCGACATAGTGTCGGGAAAGACCAAGCTGCTCTATGTGGCGCCGGAATCTCTCACCAAAGAAGAGAATATTGAATTTTTGAAAACAGTTCCCATATCGTTCTACGCCGTGGACGAAGCTCACTGCATCTCTGAGTGGGGCCACGATTTCCGGCCGGAGTACCGGCGGATCCGCCCCATCATCAACGACATACAGCAGCGCCCGGTGATAGCCCTCACGGCTACCGCCACCCCCAAGGTGCAGCACGATATACAGAAGAATCTCGGCATGACCGACGCCGTGGTGTATAAATCGTCGTTCAACCGGCCCAATCTCTACTACGAGATCCGGCCCAAGACCGCCAATATAGACCGCGAGATCATCAAGTTCATCAAAAACCACGAGGAGTGCTCGGGCATCATCTACTGCCTGAGCCGCAAGAAGGTGGAAGAACTGGCCGAGCTGCTGCAGGTGAACAACATCAAGGCGCTCCCCTACCACGCCGGTATGGATCCCGCCACACGCTCGGCCAATCAGGATGCGTTCCTGCTTGAGAAGACCGATGTGATAGTGGCCACGATAGCCTTCGGCATGGGTATCGACAAGCCCGATGTGAGATATGTGATACACTACGACATGCCCAAGTCGCTCGAAGGCTACTATCAGGAGACGGGGCGTGCCGGTCGCGACGGAGGCGAAGGCCGATGCATCACCTTCTACTCCGCCAAAGACCTCAAGAAGATGGAGAAGTTCATGCAAGGGAAGCCTGTCAACGAGCAGGAGATAGGCAAACAGCTGCTGGCCGAGACGGCCTCCTACGCCGAGTCGTCGGTGTGCCGCCGCAAGACGCTCCTCCACTACTTCGGCGAGGAATATGAGCCTGACAACTGCGGGAACTGTGATAACTGTTTAAACCCGAAGAAGAAAGTGGACGCTAAAGATGATTTATGCGCGGTGCTTGAAACAATCATCGCCCTTAAAGAAAAATTTAAAGCCGAACACATTATCGACGTCGTCACCGGGAGGGAAACCGCCGACGTACGCTCATATCATCACGACGAACTGGAAGTATTCGGTTCGCTCCCCAAGACCGACCGCAAATATCTGGGGGCACTGATGCGTCAGGCCACCATAGCCGGCTATATCGAGCGCGAGATCGAGAATTTCGGGCTGGTGAAAATCACCGCCAAAGGGAAGGACTTCCTCAAGAAGCCTGTGACCTTCAAGATAGTGGAGGACAACGACTTTGTCGACGACGACGAGGATGTGACCGTAAAGAGCGGAGCCTCGTGTGCCGTAGACCCCGAGCTCTACTCCATCCTCAAGGACCTGCGCAAGAAGATAGCCAAGCACTACAATCTGCCCCCCTACGTCATCTTCCAGGATCCCTCGCTCGAAGCCATGGCCACCACCTACCCCGTGACCATGGAGGAGCTGCAGAACATCACCGGCGTGGGTGCCGGCAAGGCCAAGCGCTACGGCGAGGAATTCATCAAGGTGATCAAGACCCACGTGGAGGAGAACGAGATAGAGCGCCCCGAGGACCTGCGCGTGCGCTCCGTGGCCAACAAGAGCCGCATCAAGATCTCCATCATCCAGGCCATCGACCGCAAGATCGACCTCGACGAGCTGGCCAACTCGAAGTGCATGGAGTTTGGCGAGCTGCTCGACGAGATCGAGGCCATCGTCTACTCCGGCACCAAGATCAACATCGACTATTTCATCAACGAGATCATCGACGACGACCATCAGGAGGATATTTTCGAATACTTCAAGGAGGCCGACTCCGATTCGCTCGAAGATGCCATCCAGGAGCTGGGCTCGGAGTATACCGAGGACGAAATAAGGCTCATGCGCATCAAATTTCTCAGCGAACTGGGCAACTGATGCCGCGCCGAGCGGCCCTAAGCAGCGCCGAGCGGCCCTAAGGCCGCCGGCGGCCCCTTCAGGGATGTATGGAACCGGCAACCGAATGTATTGCCCCCGAATGTAGCCGCCGCAGAGGCAACAGACCGTTAAAAATTATATAATTACGGGAATTTTTCGTACCTTTGCGGCTGATTTCCAATCACCGGCCGGATGCCGAAGGATTCCGGCAAAGTTACAACACATGACAAAATGATAGCTGTAAACAATTTAGGCATACAATTCGGTAAAAGAGTATTATTTCAGGATGTTAATTTAAAATTTACTCCGGGCAACTGCTACGGAATCATCGGCGCCAACGGTGCCGGAAAGTCCACGCTCATGCGCATACTTTCCGACCAGCTGAGCCCCACCCACGGCTCTGTGACCATGGGTCCCGGCGAGCGAATGAGCGTGCTGGAGCAGGACCACTTCAAATTTGACGACTGCACGGTGATCAACACCGTCCTCCAGGGCCACACAGTGCTCTGGGACATCATGCAGGAGAAAGATGCTCTCTACGCCAAGCCCGACTTCAGCGACGCCGACGGCATCCGCGCCTCGGAGCTGGAGGAAAAATTTGCCGAGCTCGAGGGATGGAACGCCGAGAGCGACGCCGCAGCCCTGCTGAGCGGCCTCGGCATCAAGGAGGACCGCCACTACATGCTCATGCGCGACCTTTCGGGTAACGAAAAAGTGCGCGTGCTGCTGGCTAAGGCCCTTTTCGGCAACCCCGACAACCTTCTGCTCGACGAGCCTACCAACGACCTCGACCTCGACACCGTGGCATGGCTCGAAGACTATCTATCGAAATTTGAAAACACCGTGCTGGTGGTGAGCCACGACCGTCACTTCCTCGACTCGGTGTGCACCCATACCCTCGATATCGACTACAACAAGGTGAAGCTCTTCGCCGGCAACTACAGCTTCTGGTACGAATCGTCGCAGCTGGCCCTGCGTCAGCAGCAGCAACAGAACAAGAAGGCCGAGGAGAAGCGCAAGGAGTTGCTCGAATTCATCCAGCGATTCAGCGCCAATGTGGCCAAGTCGAAGCAGACCACCTCGCGCAAAAAGATGCTCGAGAAACTCAATGTGGAGGAGATCCAGCCGTCGTCGCGCCGCTACCCCGGCATCATCTTCACTCCCGAGCGCGAGCCGGGCAACAAGATCCTCGAGGTGCACGGCCTCTCGGCTTCGGTCGACGGCGAGGTGCTCTTCAAGGATGTCAACTTCCAGATAGAGAAGGGCGACAAGGTGGCCTTCCTGAGCCATGACCCCCGCGCCATGACAGCCCTCTTCGAGATCATCAACGGCCACCGCAAACCCGACTCCGGCACCTACGACTGGGGTCAGACCATCACCACGGCCTATCTGCCCCTGGACAACACGGAGTTTTTCAACACCGATATGAACCTCGTGGACTGGCTCTGCCAGTTCTCCACCGATTCGAGCGAGATCTACCTCAAGGGATTCCTGGGCAAGATGCTCTTCTCGGGCGAGGAGGTGCTCAAGAAAGCCTCGGTGCTCTCCGGCGGCGAGAAGATGCGCTGCATGATAGCACGCATGATGCTGCGCAACGCCAACACCATGATCCTCGACTCCCCCACCAACCACCTCGATCTGGAGTCGATTCAGGCCTTCAACAACACCCTACAGAACTTCAAAGGCAATATCCTGCTGTCGTCGCACGACCATGAGTTCATCCAGACCGTGTGCAACCGCATCATAGAGCTGACCCCCAACGGCATCATCGACAAGATGATGGAGTATGACGACTATATCACCGACGAGAAGGTGGCCGCAGCCCGCGAGCGCCTTTACGCCAAAGAATAAAACAATATCAAGGTGTGACGCTGCGATGGCAGGCATTGCGGCTCACACCTTCAACACTTTTCTACAATGGTAAAGCATATTGTCACATTCAAGCTTACTGGCACCCCTGAGGAGCGCCGCCGCGTGGCCGAAGCCTTCCGCGACGCCCTGCTGCAGCTCCCCTCGCAGATCTCCGTGCTCCGGAGCATAGAAGTGGGCATCAACGCCAATCCCGCCGAGAGCTGGGATGTGGTGCTCACCGCCGTGGTGCCCGCGATGGCCGATGTCGAGGTCTACGCCAAGCATCCGGCCCATGTAGCCGCCGCCTCGCTGCTGGCCGGACACAAAGCCGACCGCGCCTGCGTAGACTACGAATTCTAAGGCGACTACAATCCGCCGTCTTAGAGCCAACAACTCACTAAGCTCTAAGCTCTTAGTACCAAGAACTAAATACATTATCACTCCATAACCACCACCTCCTCATGGTTCAGTTTTTCAAAAAAGGGAGTTCGACCTTCTATGCGGTTGAAACCGACCATCGCCTCGACGAGAGCGAGAAAGAGAAATTAATGTGGGCATTCTCGGGAGCACATCCCCTGAGCGCCACATCCGTAAAGGGCAGTTTCATCGGTCCGCGCCGTGAAATGATCACCCCCTGGAGCACCAACGCAGTGGAAATAGCCCAGAACATGGGCCTCAAAGGGATCACCCGCATCGAGCAGTTCACCCGCCTGGCCGACGGCGAGGAGCCCCGCTTCGACAAGATGCTCATGCGCCACTACGACGGGCTCAACAGCCGCATCTTCACCCTCGACCGCAAGCCCGAGCCGATAGTGAAAATCAGCGACATCCACACCTACAACGCACAGGAAGGTCTGGCCCTCAGCCCCGAGGAGGAAACCTATCTGAGCGGCCTCGCCAAGAAGCTGGGGCGCCCCCTCACCGACTCGGAGGTATTCGGCTTCTCGCAGGTCAACTCGGAGCACTGCCGCCACAAGATCTTCAACGGCACCTTCGTCATCGACGGCGAGGAGAAACCGCTGTCGCTCTTCAAACTGATCAAACGCACCTCGCAGGAGAGCCCCAACGGCCTTGTGAGCGCATACAAAGATAATGTGGCCTTCCTCGAGGGTCCCACGGTAGACCAGTTCTACCCCGTCAACCCCGACCGCCCCGACTACTTCGAGGTGAAGGATCTCGACACCGTGATCTCGCTCAAGGCAGAGACCCACAACTTCCCCACCACCGTGGAGCCCTTCAATGGCGCTGCCACCGGCACCGGCGGCGAGATCCGCGACCGTCTCGGGGGCGGCAAGGCCTCGCTCCCCATCGCCGGCACAGCCGTATACATGACCTCCTACCCGCGTCTGAGCCCTGAGCACCACTGGGAGCTGATGATGAATCCCCGCGTGTGGCTCTATCAGACCCCGGCCGAGATCCTGATCAAGGCCTCGAACGGCGCCTCGGACTTCGGCAACAAATTCGGCCAGCCGCTCATCTGCGGCTCGCTGCTCACCTTCGAGCACGACGAGAACGGCCGCATGTATGCCTATGACAAGGTGATAATGCTTGCCGGCGGCGTGGGCTACGCAGCCAGGAAAGATGCCATCAAGGGCACACCCGTAGCCGGCGAGAAAGTAGTGGTGATGGGTGGTGACAACTACCGCATCGGCATGGGCGGCGGCGCCGTAAGCTCGGTGGAGACCGGGCAGTATGCCAACGCCATAGAGCTCAACGCCGTGCAGCGTGCCAACCCCGAGATGCAGAAGCGCGTGGCCAATGTGATCCGCGCACTGGCCGAAGGGGAGAACAATCCCGTGGTTTCTATCCACGACCATGGCGCCGGAGGCCACCTCAACGCCCTCTCGGAGCTTGTGGAGGAGACCGGCGGCAAAATCGACATCGACGCCCTCCCCGTGGGCGACAAGACCCTCTCGGCCAAAGAGATCGTGGGCAACGAGAGCCAGGAGCGCATGGGTATGGTGGTGGATGCCAAGGATATACCCTATGTGGAACGTGTGGCTCAGCGCGAGCGCGCCCCGATGTATGTGGTCGGCGAGACCACCGGCGACCATCGCTTCGTATTCGAGGACCACAAGGGACGCAAACCGATAGACCTGGAGATGGCCGACATGTTTGGCAACTCCCCCAAGACGGTGATGCACGACACCACCGTAAGCCTCAGCTACAAGGAGGCGGAATATGACGAGGCCAAGCTCGCCGACTACGTGCGCGACGTGCTGTCGCTCGAAGCCGTAGCCTGCAAAGACTGGCTCACCAACAAGGTAGACCGCTCGGTGACCGGCCGCGTGGCCCGTCAGCAGTGCCAGGGCGAGATACAGCTGCCGCTGAGCGACTGCGGCGTGGTGGCTCTCGACTACACCGGCCGCAGCGGCATCGCCACCTCCATAGGCCATGCGCCGCAGGTGGCCCTGGCCGACAGCGCCAAGGGTTCGGTGATGGCTATCGCCGAGGCGCTCACCAACATAGTGGGCGCACCGCTCAAAAATGGCCTCAAGAGCGTGAGCCTGAGCGCCAACTGGATGTGGCCCTGCAAGAATCCCGGCGAGGATGCGGCTCTCTACCGCGCCGTGGAGGCCTGCTCCGACTTTGCAGTGGCTCTCGGCATCAACATCCCCACCGGCAAGGACTCCCTGTCGATGACTCAGAAATATGGCGACGACAAAGTGTTCGCCCCCGGCACCGTGATCATCTCGGCCTCGGGCGAGACCGCCGACGTGCGCCGCACAGTGACACCGGTGCTTCAGAAGCAGGCCAAATCGCAACTCTATTATATCGACTTCTCGGCCGATGCCCTGCGGCTCGGCGGCTCGGCCTTCGCCCAGAGCCTCAACAGCATCGGCAGCGACGCTCCGACGGTGACCGACGCCGACTACTTCAAGCGCGCCTTCGCAGCCGTGCAGAGCCTGGTGAAGAACAATCGCGTGCTGGCCATGCACGACGTGAGCGCCGGAGGATTGGTGACCACCCTGCTTGAAATGACATTCGCCAACACCGACGGCGGCCTCGCCATCAGCACCGAAGGCTTCACAGCCGCCGGCGAGACCGACCTCATCAAGATCCTCTTCGCCGAAAATCCCGCCGTGGTGATCCAGGTGTCCGATGCCAAGCGCCCGACCGTGGAGAAGGCCCTCGCGGAAGCCGGCGTGCGCTTCTTTGCCCTGGGACGTCCGCAGAGCGAGCGTGTGCTTCTCGTGGAGCATGAAGGCACAGAGCGCCTGCTCGGCATCGACTATCTGCGCGATGCATGGTTCAAGCCCTCCTATCTGCTCGACACCCTGCAGAGCGGCGCCGAGTGCGCTCTGATGCGCTTCGAGAACTACCGCAAGCAGCCTCTGCGCTACGCCATCCCCGCCGCCTTCGACGGCACCCTGGCTTCGCGCGGTCTCACCTACCGCCACGACGGCAAAACCGGAGTGCGCGCCGCCATCATCCGCGAGAAGGGTGTGAACGGCGACCGCGAGATGGCCTACTCGCTCTATCTTGCCGGCTTCGATGTGAAAGATGTGCACATGACCGACCTGATGAGCGGCCGCGAGACCCTCGACGACATCAGCATGATAGTTTTCTGCGGCGGATTCTCCAACAGCGACGTGCTCGGCTCGGCCAAGGGTTGGGCCAGCGGTTTCCGCTGGAACGAGACCGCCAAGGAGACCCTGCGCCGCTTCTACCGCCGCCCCGACACCCTCAGCCTCGGCATCTGCAACGGCTGCCAGCTGATGATAGAGCTCGGACTGCTCGAAGGGAAATTGGTGGAGGACGACGGCACCTGCGCCGGCCGTCCCCGCATGGAGCACAACATCAGCCACCGCTTCGAGTCGCAGTTTGTGGGCCTCACCATCCCCGAGAGCAACAGTGTGATGCTGCGCCCGCTGGCCGGCATGAAGCTCGGCATCTGGGTGGCTCACGGCGAGGGCCGCTTCATGCTCCCCGGCAATCTGAGCAACTACAACATTGCCGCCCGCTACAACTATGCCTCCTACCCCGGCAACCCCAACGGGTCGCGCGGCGCCGTGGCCGCCCTCGCATCGGCCGACGGCCGCCATCTGGCCATGATGCCCCACCTGGAGCGCGCCATCTTCCCCTGGCAGTGCGGCTTCTATCCCGCCAACCGCCTCAAGGATCAGGTGACACCCTGGATCGACGCCTTCATCGCCGCACGCAAATGGGTGGAACAGAACAAGAAATAAACATTTAACCTTAATTCAAGCCATATGAAACTGAAATCAATCCTCAGCCTCTCTATGCTGTGCGCCATAGGGTGCACGGCAGCCGAGGCCGCCAGTTCTTACCGCAATCCTATCATCAACCAGTCGGTGCCCGACCCCACGGTGTTCCGCGACGACGACGGCACATACTACCTCTACGGCACTGAAAACACGCGCAATGTGCCCATTTTCAGTTCCAAGGACCTGGTAGACTGGAAGTTTGAAGGGACTGCCTTCACCGACGCCACCCGTCCGCAGATGGTGCCCGACGGCAGCATCTGGGCTCCCGACATCCAGCACTTCGACGGCAAGTATGTGCTCTACTACTCCAAGTCGCGCTGGGGCGGCGAGTGGGAGTGCGGCGTGGGTGTAGCCACCGCCGACAAGCCCGCCGGCCCCTTCACCGATCATGGTAAGATGTTCATCAGCAGCGAGATCGGCGTGCAAAACAGTATCGACCCCTTCTTCTTCGAGGAGGATGGCAAGCGCTATCTCTTCTGGGGCAGTTTCCGCGGCATCTACGGCGTGGAGCTGTCGGACGACGGCCTCTCTGTGCGCGAAGGCGCTGAGCCCGTGCGCATTGCCGGCACCCTCACCGAGGGTACCAACATTGTGAAGCGCGGCAATTACTACTATCTCATCGGCTCGGCAGGCACCTGCTGCGAAGGTGAGCGAAGCACCTACCGCGTGATGATGGCCCGCGCCACCAGCCTTTTCGGACCGTACACCAACCGCAACGGTGGCAAGGCCCTCGACAACCAGTTCACACTGCTGCTCGAGCGCAGCGACGAAGTTGTCGGCCCGGGTCATAACTCCAACTTCGTCACCGACGACGCCGGCAACACCTGGATGATCTACCACGGCTTCGACGCCAAGGACATCGATGCCGGCCGCAAGGTGTACATGGACATGATCATGTGGGACGGCGGATGGCCCAAGACCGTCACCGGACAGCCCTCCGTCAGCTTCCCCCGCCCCGTCATCGGCAAATAAACATTTCTGGGTCTTATTGCCTCTCGCTCCACATAAAGCACAGGTAGAAAGTATCTAACCAACATAAAAAGCGCTATGTCGGCCGACATAGCGCTTTTTATGTTTTCCGAGAAGTGAAAGAGAAAATCAAGGAATACTGCCGGTTAACACGGCATCATAATCCATGTTTTTTATTTGTAAAACATTAGTGTAACTGTTGATTTTCCCAAACGGTAATATCAGTTTCTCAACAAGTCCATTATCGCCGATGACAGCCTTGCACGACCCATTATTAACATAGACCTGTCTTTGCTATAAGTCAGGGTAAAGAATACTCCGTCATGTACTTTTCCATCCGTGTAACATTCCTTGTACGATACAAGCAAATCGCCATCGTAGGTAATCTTTATGTTATCATAATCCTTAGACGATTTGATAGAGTCAAAAAGGATGGGAGGTTAAGGAAGTTTAACGGGGAGGGGCGGGATGAGTAAAAGATGCATAAAGGGGGGTGAAAAGGGGTGAAAACGGCCAAGTTTAGGCATATTTGACAAAGAAAGGCTTGGCAAAGCATGCAATTTTTAGTAACTTTGCATGGTTGAAAAATACGCTCGCGCGGCATTTTACAGATTGTAGCCGGGGAGCGTCCGATACTGACAATTCATAAATCAAACTTAATAGCAACATTATGAGCTTAAACATCGTAGTTCTTGCCAAGCAGGTGCCCGACACCCGCAACGTAGGAAAAGATGCTATGAAGGAAGATGGCACCATCAACCGTGCGGCCCTGCCTGCCATCTTTAATCCTGAAGATCTGAACGCTCTGGAGCAGGCACTCCGGCTTAAAGATGCTAACCCCGGAAGCACCGTGACGATGCTCACCATGGGTCTGCCGCGTGCCGCAGAGGTTATCCGTGAAGCCATGTACCGTGGCGCCGACACCGGCATCGTGCTCACCGACCGTGCGCTCGGCGGTGCCGACACTCTGGCCACTTCTTACTCGCTCGCCCAGGCCATCAAGAAGATGGGCAAAGTGGACATCGTGCTGTGCGGTCGTCAGGCCATCGACGGCGACACCGCCCAGGTAGGTCCTCAGGTCGCCGAAAAGCTGGGAATGCCCCAGGTGACCTACGCAGAGAACATACTCGGCATCGCCGACGGCAAAATCACCATCGTGCGCCGTCTGGAGAGCGGTGTGGAGACCGTGAAGGCTCCTCTCCCATGCGTAGTGACCGTCAACGGCTCGGCCGCCGACTGCCGCCCCCGCAACGCCAAGCGTGTGATGCAATACAAATATGCAGTGTCTCCCTCGGAGAAGGAGAAGCTGTCGGACGAGCTCAAGGCTCTCACCGACAAGCGCCCGGGCCTCAACCTCCAGGAGTGGAGCGCCGCTTATGTGGAGGCCGACCCCACGCAGATCGGTATGGCCGGTTCGCCCACCAAGGTTAAGGCAATAGAAAATGTGGTGTTCACGGCCAAAGAGTCGCTCCAGCTCGAGGACAACGACGAGCAGATCGAGAATCTTGTGAAGACCCTGATTGCCAACCACACCATAGGGTAAGAGTTCACTCACATCACATACATCCCAACAGCGAAAACAATATAATGGACAATCAATATAAAATCGCAAACCAGAACAACGTAATCGTCTATTGCGAATACGATGAAGGCAAGGTGGCGGATGTGAGCCTCGAACTGCTCACCAAGGGCCGTCAGCTGGCCGACAAGCTCGGCGTGAAACTCGAGGCCCTCGTCATCGGCGACAAGCTCGACGGCATCGAGAATCAGCTCTTCCCCTACGGAGCCGACATGGTGTACAAGGTAGAAGATCCCCGTCTGTATCCCTACACCTCCAATCCCCACGCCGCAGTGCTCATCAAGCTCTTCAAGATGATCAAGCCCCAGGTGTGCCTCATGGGCGCCACCTGCATAGGCCGCGACCTCGGTCCGCGCGTCAGCTCGGCCCTCCATTCGGGTCTTACCGCCGACTGCACCGCCCTGGAGATCGGCGACCACAAGGACCCCAAGACCGGCAAGGAGTACACCGATCTGCTCTATCAGATCCGTCCGGCCTTCGGCGGCAACATCGTGGCCACGATCGTCAACCCCGACTGCCGTCCGCAGATGGCCACCGTGCGCGAAGGCGTGATGAAAAAGCAGGTGCTTGACCCCGCTTACAAGGGCGAGGTGACCAAGCTCGATGCCGACTTCTTCGTAGATCCTTCGGAATATGTAGTGGAGATCATCGACCGCCATATAGCCAAGAGCAAAATCAACATCAAGAACGCTCCCATCATCGTGGCCGGCGGCTACGGCGTGGGCAGCAAGGAGGGCTTCGACCAGCTCTTCAAGCTCGCCGAGGTGCTCGGAGCCGAAGTAGGCGCCACCCGTGCGGCTGTAGATGCCGGATATGCCGAGCATGCACGCCAGATCGGCCAGACCGGCGTCACCGTGCGTCCGAAGCTCTACATAGCCTGCGGCATCTCGGGTCAGATCCAGCATATCGCCGGAATGAAGGAGAGTTCGATCATCATCTCCATCAACAACGACCCCAACGCTCCCATCAACTCTATCGCCGACTATGTGATCACCGGCAACTATGAGGATGTGGTGCCCAAACTCATCAAGTATTACAAGAAAAACTCCAAGTAAGCACAGCCATGGCTAATTTCTATACTGACAATCCCGATCTTAAACTTCACCTCCAGCATCCCCTGATGCGGAAGATTGTGGCTCTGAAAGAGCGCGACTTCGCCGATGCGGAGAAGTTTGACTACGCGCCGCTCAACTACGACGACGCCATGGACAACTACAACCGCGTGCTCGAGATTGTGGGCGAGCTTTGCGGCACCACCATCGCCGACAACGCCGCCGACGTGGACCACGACGGTCCGACAGTGGCCAACGGCCGTGTCACCTACGCTCCCGGCACCCAGGAGAATCTGGCCGCCTGCCGCAAGGCCGGCCTGATGGGCATGGCAATGCCCCGCCGCTTCGGTGGTCTCAACTTCCCCATCACCCCCTACATCATGGCAGCCGACATCGTGAGCCGCGCCGACACCGGCTTCGAGAACCTCTGGGGTCTGCAGGACTGCGCCGAAACGCTCTATGAGTTCGGCTCGGAGGATCAGCGCGAGCGCTTCATCCCCCGCGTCTGCGCCGGCGAGACCATGTCGATGGACCTCACGGAGCCCGACGCCGGATCGGACCTCCAGTCGGTGATGCTAAAAGCCACCGAGCAGCCCGACGGCACATGGCTGCTCAACGGTGTGAAGCGCTTCATCACCAACGGCGACGCCGACATCCATCTGGTGCTGGCCCGCTCGGAGAGCGGCACCAAGGACGGCCGCGGCCTGTCGATGTTCATCTACGACAAGCGCCAGGGCGGTGTGAATGTACGCCGCATCGAGAATAAGCTCGGCATCAAGGGTTCGCCCACATGCGAGCTTGTATACAAGAATGCTAAAGCCGAGCTTTGCGGCTCGCGCCGTCTGGGCCTCATCAAGTATGTGATGGCACTGATGAACGGCGCCCGCCTGGGCATCGCCGCCCAGAGCGTGGGCGTCAGCGAGATCGCCTACCGTGAGGCCGAGGCTTACGCCAAAGACCGCAAGCAGTTTGGCAAGGCCATCATCGAGTTCCCCGCAGTGCAGGAGATTCTGGCCAACATGAAGGCCAAGCTCGACGCTTCGCGCTGCCTCCTCTACGAGACCGCCCGCTACGTCGACCTCTACAAAGCCTACGAGGATATCGCCCGCGAACGCTCGCTCACTCCCGACGAGCGCAAGGAGATGAAGCTCTACAACAAATTTGCCGACGCCTGCACTCCTCTGGCCAAGGGCCTGACCAGCGAATACTGCAACCAGAACGCTTACGACTGCATCCAGATCCACGGCGGCTCGGGCTTCATGAAGGACTATGCCTGCGAGCGCGTATACCGCGACGCACGCATCACCTCGATCTACGAAGGCACCACCCAGCTGCAGGTGGTAGCCGCCATCCGCCACGTGATGACCGGCACCTACTCGCAGCTCGTAGCCGAATATGCTCAGATGGAGATCTCCGACGAGCTTCAGGCTCAGAAGACGATCGTTGAGGGTCTGTTCCGCCAGTACGAGGATGCAGTGAAGCATGTACACGAGGTGAACAACCCCGAATACACCGACTTCATGGCCCGTCACCTTGCGGAGCTTTCAGCAAGCAGGGTGATGAGCTAGCTGCTCATGAGCGACGCCACCCGCTACAACAGCGCTTCGCTCACCCGCAGCGCAAAGGTATATGTCAACCTTGCCGCCGCCAACGTAGCCAAGAACGCCGCCATCATCTCGTCGGTCACCCCCGAGACCATGGCCGTATACAACGCCTGATCCGCGCCTAATCCAATTTAGCGCTTACAGATACCGCCATCGCAGCGCGCTGTGCCCCCACCGGCACAGCGCGCTGCAGTGCGTTTACACATATCACTTTTGCCGGCGCTTCCAATTACAAAAATCAGCTTTTGCAATCAAACATTCGCCTTCGTTCATTGCCTTTTGCAAAAATTTTACTATTTTTGTGATAGTAAATGCCTCTAATTTGCCTATCACCACATCCGGACATCAATAACCATCGGCTATGTTCTATAAAATAATAGAGAAGAAAAGAAATGAATGGCTCAGTTCTGCTGATTGCGTCGTTTCTGACCTTATATCCTATATTGAACGTCAGCACAAGATGCGTGATGCACAGATTGAATCGATCAAAACATATCTCTTCCTGAAAATTGAATGTGAGAACCGGCCTTTGTGGGAATTGGTTGCCTCCGGTAAGTTCAATACCACCAATGTTGATCAATTAGAGGTGAACAAGGCCACCAGAGATACGCTGGCATCGAATCAGGCGGCTTTGGCGTTGTGGGAATATGCATCTCAACTCGATGAAAAAAGCAATATCTATTGCCCTGAAATCATAAATGCGATAAAAAAGTCACCATCGTCAATTGATTATGTCGGTGTAATCAAAAGCTTGTTTTTCAATGTAAGTTATCCCGACTACCTTTTCAGCATACCCATGGGAGCCGGCAAAACTTATCTTATGGCAGCTCTTATATACCTGAATCTGTATTTTGCCATTACCGAGCCCGACAATCCCATATTTGCACACAACTTCATCCTGTTTGTTCCCTCCGGGTTGAAATCCTCCATTGTCCCAAGTCTGAGGGATATACAAAATTTCAACCCTCTGTGGATTTTGCCCGACCCGGTGGCATCGCGGTTGAAAAACATGATTCAATACGAATGGCTTCAGGAATCTTCATCTGCCTCAAAAAGCAATCTTGTAAAGAATCCCAATGCCCGCAAAATCAGTATTCACACCGCCAACCGCAACCTGATGGGTTTAGTTGCCGTGACAAATGCCGAAAAGGTAATTCTTGATAGGGTTGACAACAATTTCAATATCGACCAATCTTTGTTAAACTCGCTTTCGGAGGAGGAGCGGAAGGAGTATGAGGCAACAATGCAGGCAAATGAATTGAGGGAACAAATCGGCCTGATACCAGGCTTATGTATCCTCATAGATGAGGTTCATCATGCAAGCGATGACCAAAAGCTACGCCGTGTTGTCAACAAATGGATGCAGCAGAGCAACTTCAACTCTGTGCTTGGCTTTTCAGGAACACCCAATATGGACCCTCCTGCAAAGATTCAGGTGACAGAAGATTTGAGCATCAAATGCAAGCAGTATACCAATGTAGTCACATTCTATCCGCTTATCAGGGGTATCGGTAATTTTCTCAAAATACCGGTTGTACGCCATTCCAACCTCGATTCGCCGGAAATCATCAGGAGAGGGCTTCACGAGTTTTTCGACGAATATGCCGATACGGTTTATTCCGACGGCGCTTCTGCGAAAGTAGCAGTTTATGCACCCTCCATTGCTGCGCTCGAGGAGGAGGTGTACCCCGAAGCATACGCAATTTGCACGGAATTAGGGATCAATCCTACCGAGGCTATTTTAAAATACCATAAGGGTAACGCCTCATACAAAGTAGATGAAGATGCTCAGTTTGAGTTCTCCACGCTTGACCTGCCAACTTCAAAAAAGAGGATTATTCTCCTTGTAGGCATTGGCCGTGAAGGATGGAATTGCAAAAGTCTTACAGGCGTAATCCTGTCTCAGCGCAACTCCTGCCCTCAGAATATGGTATTGCAAATCAGCTGTCGCTGTCTGCGCGAAGTTGACAATGCCCATAGAGAGACTGCATTGATCTGGCTAAATAAATTCAATGCCGACAAACTCAACCAGCAGTTGCAGGAACAGCAATACACCAACATTAGTGAATTTGGCAGCAAGCGGCCCGAAGATTTAGTGACCCTTCACAGGTATGACAGGACTAAAAAACTAAAGCTTCCCGAGATAGACTATTATCAGATAATAATCAATTACATACCGTCGGAGGAAAGAAACATTCCGAATATCTCGGAATATCTTAGGTCGTATCAGCCGCCATCGGTTGAAACAACAATCATTTATACCCAAAGCTTTGATCTCTCCGATTCGGCCTCAGAAAGCACAGAGGGAGGCAATACCCGCAAAATTGCTAATTTCCGATTATGGATTGACCTGATTGTCAAGGAAAGTTTTGGACTTTTGCCTGTGGGTGAACTACTCGCATACGAGACCGAACTCAAAAATCTGTTTGAAAAAATCACTCTCTCCGACAACAATAATTGCAAAGTCTACAACACTACAATCGACCAGCGCAGAGTACGCTCCGATATCAGAAATTGTTTCGCTCAGCGGCGTAAATTTGATATTTCTCAAGACTATGTCTATGAGAAAGCATCGTTGCTTAAAGCGGACACCCTTACGCCTCTGATCGAAGTAAACAAATCGGCGCTTTATTCTCCTTCAGAGAAAAAGGTGCAGGAGATTGTGGCTATGGATAATCAAGTTGCGCCCACAACGATTTCGGAGGAAACCAGAAATTATCTGATAGCACATGGTTATCCTCTACCTGAGGTGGAAAAATCCATAATCGACCGCACATATCATTATCTCCCTTATCACCTTGACAGCACGCTGGAAAAGGAGTATCTTGAAGGCGTAATAAATCATCTCAAATCCAAAGAGGGTGTCGAGTTTTACTACAATGGTGATGAGACTCTTACTAATTTCAGAATTAGATGCTATGCCATACATGGCTCTACCTGGAAATTGCTTGACGAGAATTATTATCCCGACTTCATAATGCTTACCCGCAAACCCGACAATTCAATCAATAAAATATTGATTATAGAAACGAAAGGGGCAGGATTTGCAGCAAAATTTGAGCCGCGAAAACAATTTATGGACAATGTTTTCGTAAAACTTAATAATGAAAAATTCGGTCGCGAACGCTTCAGTTTTCTCTACATTGAAGACACTCTTAAAACCGATGAGGAGCGTATTCGCAAAACGGCTGACGCAATCGATGCATTTCTGCTAAACTAATAAAGCTATGGCTATAAAATACGTCCCATATTTTCCAACTACCGTATCCGGACAGGCTGTGCTTGACAACTTTGTCCGTACTCAGCGCATACTTAAATATCGGGAAAGCGATAAAGTTGCTGAGCGCATAGTTCGCGGCATGCCGCTCTATGAGGTTACGGAAACAGGGCATGTCGGAGAAGGCAACTCCGACAATATGATCATCCATGGCGAATGTGTATCGGCATGTGCGTATCTGATAGAGCAAGGTATACAGGTAGATTTGGTTTACATAGACCCGCCCTTTGCCAGCGGTGCAGACTATGCCAAGAAAGTGTACATCCGCAGGAATCCTCTCGTAGCCAAAGCGCTCAAACAGGCCGAGCAGGAGCTTGACGACGATGAGCTGAAGGCTTTTGAGGAGAAAATGTATGGCGACATCTGGGACAAGGAGAAATATCTCAACTGGATGTACGAAAATCTCATGGCTATCCGCTCGGTGATGAGTGAGAATGCCTCTATCTATGTGCATCTTGATTACCATATAGGCCACTATGTAAAGATTCTTCTTGATGAGATTTTCGGCGAAGATAATTTCAGAAATGAAATCATCTGGAAAAGACGAGGAGGAACGTTGAACAATTACAAGGTGTTCGGGCAACAAACTGATACGATTTTTTTGTATTCAAAGAACGAGGACTACGTATTCAATATTCAAAAAACCAGAGAGAGTCAGGATGCGCTGGATTATATAAAAGAACGGTTTATATATGATGACGGAGATGGACGCCTTTATAGTCGTGATCCTATAACAAATCCCTCGTCTTCACCAACACCTTCGCTTATATATGACTATAAAGGGTATAAATCACCGGCTAAAGGTTGGGCTTTTTCATATGCGACTATGAAGCAATGGGATGAAGCCGGCAGACTATACTTTCCCAAAGATAAAAGTCAGCGTATCCGAAGAAAAACATTTCTTGATGAATATGAAGGGCAACCTATTCAAAACCTTTGGACTGATATTTTCGTTATCAACTCTCAAGCAAAAGAAAGTTTTGATTATGCCACACAAAAGCCGGAGGCGCTTCTTGAACGTATCATAAAAGCAAGCAGCAATGAAGGAATGGTAGTTGCCGACTTCTTTGGTGGTAGCGGCGTGACAGCTGCGGTTGCTGACAAATTAGGACGTAAGTTCATCCACGCTGATATTAATATCAACAGCATTCAGACGGCACGTGACCGTCTTAAAGCCAATGGAGCAAGTTTCTCCGTCAGAAAAGTTCAAGATGGCGTTACGCTCTACCGCAATCCTGTTCAGACAAAAGATGTAATCACCCGCATCATCCCCGGACTTCGCGTAGATCCGACCATAGGCACTATGTGGATTGGTAGCATCATGGACTCAAAATACGGTTCATCACCGGTCTACGTGCCCGATCTGATGGATTCGTCGTCAAGAGTGCTCGACATTGTCACCCTCAACCGCATCATTAATGATGCCATGCCTCAGGTGTCTCCTACTCCTAAACGGGTCATTGTTTATTATATCGATATTATCGACCGTCAACAGCTCGATGAGTTTATCAAGGCTAACAACGATACAGTAATAGAAATAGAGCTCCGTGACCTGAAAGAGATTCTCGACAATGTCATCCTACAGGACAAAGTAGAATACACCGTCAGCGAAAACCCGTCCGACCTTATCAACGCCTTCACGGTAAGCATCACTCGCTTCTACAGCGACCGTGTCAGCCATAAGATCAGCGAGTTCAATCAGAAATCAGCTGTAAGCGCCAAGAAATCATACAAACCAATCGAACTTAGCGAAGAGGGTCTTGAGGCTATTGAGATGGTAGCTCTCGACTGCACAAATGCTGATGAAGATGCTCCCTGGCACAGCGATTCGGAGATTAAGATAGAAAAAGACAGCACCGTCACTATCAACGGTCGCAAGACCTCCGATTTCTGGGATGGGAAGATACATGCTGTTTCCAAGCCCCTGCGAATGATGATACGCAATATTTGCGGCGATGAAACAAAAATCGTCCTATAAAACAACCTTTTAAAGATGACACCGGAAAGACATTTTTTCGGTGTCATCTTTGTTTCCGGCCAACCTAATCTAAGGGAAGAACGGCGCCCCACTTCCTAAACCGAATCAGGCCAAATCTGCTGAAATTTTGCCGGGGATTATTAAAAAACTGAAAAGGGAGGAGGTTTGAGGCGGGGCAGTATTGACAATGCGGGAGAAATTGCGTATCTTTGTAAGATACCCAAATTAGAAATCCCCGATGAACGATTTACTGAAATATATAGCCCTCAAACCTGTGAAAGATATGGCCTCCGATGCGCTGAGATGTCTGACATTGGCGGCTGTGGTGGTGGCGACGACGTTCGCTGCCGGCGCGGCTCTGACTTTCAACAATGTGCCGGGAGGCTACGAGGTGATAGAGGAGACTCCGGCGGCGTCGACCGGGCTGGAGAGGGTGTATGTGGTGTGGAACACCGGGCGCTCGCAGGCACAATACCGCGCGGCATCGGCGTCGGCCACCGTGCGCTGGTACCGCTTCAGCAATCTCGGCGGCGGTTTCGCCGAGGAGATCCCTTCATACCGCAACGGCGACATCAGCTATATCAATCTCACTGAGGAGGATATGGGCTACATAGTGGAGGAGGGCACCGCGCGCAGCTGCTACTGGGTGGTAAACTACTCCAACCATATGGCCCACCTGACGCAGATAGAGATAGCACCCGACCAGACGGAGTGCGACCGCGTGACCCTCACGGTGGGCGAAGCGGCGCCCCGCATCGCCTACTACACCATCAACGGCATGCAGCAGACCCTGAGCCGCGACCTGAAGCTGACCTACAACTCGCTGGAATACAGCGAGGAGCAGCAGCAATATGTACCAACCGTAGTTGAGAAGACCCTCGAGAGCGCTTCGGGCAACATCCACACCGACCAGCCCCTCTGCGAGACCTATTTCACCCTCAACGGCGACCGCTTTTTGGAACGCTGGGGGATGGAGCAGCAGGCCGTGAGCCCCTCGATGGCTCCTATTGCGATAGCTGTCACCACCTCTGCCGAGGAGAGCGAGCGGCAGAACGACAACGAGCAGCGCGAGGAGGGGAGCGACGCCATGGGCGGCTCGGGCCCCGTGACCATCCTCTTCAAGGCGGCTGTCACCGATGCTGTGGTCTACAAAGAGTGGCAATTCTCGCGCGACGCCTCGTTTGAGGTGATAGACCTGCGCATCCAGGAGACCGAGGTTGAGCATGTGTTCAACGAGCAGGGCACCACCTACGTGCGCTTTGTGGCCGGCAACGACAGCGGATCGTGCGACTACTACTCCGACACCTACACCGTGTACATCGGCGAGTCGCGCCTCGAGTGCCCCAACGCCTTCTCGCCCGGCGCCTCGGAGGGAACCAACGACGAATGGAAGGTGTCGTACAAGTCGATCATCAGCTTCGAGTGCAGCATCTTCAACCGCTGGGGCCAGCTGATGTGCCATTTCACCGACCCCTCGAAGGGATGGGACGGAAAATACCGGGGCAAACTTGTGCCCTCAGGTGTCTATTATTATGTGATCCGGGCCAAAGGCACCGACGGCAAGGAATACAAGAAGTCGGGCGACATCAACATCATCAAGTTTAAGAACGAAAGCCGCACCGGCTCCTCCGAGTGACCCTAAGGACACACTTTCAACCAAAAATATGCCTCCCGGAATGATTTTCGGGGCATACGTATCAACGAAATCCAAATATAAGCAAGCAAAATGAAATTCAAACTGTTACTACTGCCTCTGCTCGCTCTGACCCTCGCTGCGGGCGACGCTTTCGCCGCCCCCGCAGCCAAGAAAAAGCCGGCGAAGGCCAAAACCACGATAACGGCACCCAAGCCGGCGGCCAAAACGGCTGCAGCGGCCCACAAACCGGCCTCTACAGCCCACAAAACCACCGCCGCACGCAACAACCTCACCCAGCCGATGCCCGCCGTGGTGAGTCCGCCCATCCCGAAAAAGATAGAATTTGCCGGCGAGACGATAGACTTCGACCGTCAGGACATGTACGAGCGTCTCGACCGCGAGCTGAGCCAGATGTGCTACACCCACTCCTCCACCATGCTGATGCTCAAGCGGGCCAACCGCTTTTTCCCCGTCATGGCGCCGATACTGCGCAGCAACGGGGTGCCCGAGGACTTGGTGTATCTGGCATGCATCGAGTCGACGCTCAACCAGCGCGCCTACTCCCCCGCCAAGGCCGCCGGCATATGGCAGTTCATGCCCTCCACGGCCAAGCAATACGGCCTTGAGGTGAGCGACTATGTAGACGAGCGCTACAACATAGAGAAAGCCACCGCCGCCGCGGCGCGCTACCTCAAGCAGGCCTACAACAAGTACGGCAACTGGGAGTCGGCCATGGCCTCGTACAACGGCGGCCAGGGTCGCGTGAGCAACGAGCTCGAGGCCCAGATGGCCGAGTCGGCCTTCGACCTCTACCTCGTGGAGGAGACCTCGCGCTACCCCTTTCGCGTGTATGCCGCCAAGACCCTCATGCAGAATCCCGGCAAGTACGGCTACCGCCTGAAGCCCGACCAGTTTTACGCTCCGCTGCGCTACACCGAGGTGACCGTCGACTCCACCATCGACGACCTCCCGTCGTGGGCCGTAAGCCAGGGCACCACCTACGCCCTGCTCCGCGAGTACAACCCCTGGATACGCGGCAAAAAGCTGCCCGTGGCCGCCGGAAAGACATATACGATAAAAATCCCGAAGAAGGAGAGCCTCTCGAAATCGGGCAACACCCTCACCAAGAAACAGCTATACAACCAGAACTGGACCGACTGACACCTCACATCCCCCCCACCACCTGCAGTCGGGATAAGAGATACGACATACAAAATGCAGAATACAGCCAACAGCACACCCTCCGCCCCCGCGCCCGCAGCAGCGATGCAGCATCTCGACGTGATAGGCGCACGGGTGCACAATCTGAAAAATATCGACGTCACCATACCGCACGGCTCGCTCACGGTGATCACCGGCCTGAGCGGCAGCGGCAAGTCGTCGCTGGCCTTCGACACCATCTATGCCGAGGGGCAGCGCCGCTACATCGAGACCTTCTCATCGTATGCCCGCAATATGCTGGGCAACATGGAGCGCCCCGACGTCGACAAGATATCGGGCCTCTCGCCCGTCATCGCTATAGAGCAGAAAACCATCAACCGCAATCCGCGAAGCACCATAGGCACCACCACCGAGGTCTACGACTATCTGCGTCTGCTCTTCGCCCGTACCGGCGAGGCCCGCAGCTACCTCTCGGGCGAGAAGATGGTGAAATATACTGAGGAGAAGATAGTTTCGGTGATACTCGAGAAATATCAGGGACACAAAGTGTACCTGCTCGCACCGCTGGTGCACAACCGCAAGGGACACTACAAGGAGCTCTTCGAGCAGCTGGTGAAGAAGGGATTCCTCCACGTGAGGGTCGACGGCGAACTGCGCGAGATCACCTACGGCATGAAGCTCGACCGCTACAAAAACCACTCGATAGAGCTGGTGGTGGACAAGCTGAAAGTGTCAGCCAAGGACGACGCGCGCCTGCGCGACTCGGTGAGCGCCACCCTCAAGCAGGGAGGCAAGCAGATGATGGTCTACGACCTCGACACCGAGACCACCGCCCACTTCAGCCAGTCGCTCATGGACCCCACCACCGGCCTGAGCTACCGCGAGCCCGCGCCTCACAACTTCTCCTTCAACTCCCCGCTCGGCGCCTGTCCCCACTGCAAAGGGCTCGGCACGGTCAACATCGTGGACCGCTCGAAGATCATACCCGACGACCGCCTGAGCATCCACGACGGTGCCATAGTGCCGCTGGGCAAGTATAAAAACTCCATGATTTTCTGGCAGATAGCCGCCATATGCGAGAAATATGGCTGCGGCCTGAAGACCCCGGTGAAGGATCTGCCCGAAGATGCTCTCAACGACATACTCAACGGCACCCCCGAGCGGCTGCAGATCAAGTCGGAGACCCACTCGATCTCCAACTATTTCCTCTCCTACGAGGGTCTGGTGAAATACATCGAGATGCAGCAGAGCGACGACGCCGGAAGCGAGGCGCAGAAATGGAGCGGCAAATTTTACTCGCGCCTCGAGTGCCCCGAGTGCCACGGCGACAGGCTCAACCGCGAAGCGCTCCACTTTTTCGTCGACGGGAAAAACATAGCCGAGCTCTCGCGCCTCGACATCACCGACCTGCTGGAGTGGGCCGACAGCGTGGAGGAGCGCCTCGACACGCGTCAGCGCACCATCGGCCACGAGATACTCAAGGAGATCCGCAGCCGCCTGCGCTTCCTGGTGGATGTGGGGCTGGGCTATCTGGCCCTCAACCGCAACTCCGCCACCCTCTCGGGCGGCGAAAGTCAGCGCATACGCCTTGCCACACAGCTCGGCTCGGAGCTGGTGAATGTGCTCTACATCCTCGACGAGCCCAGCATCGGCCTGCATCAGAGCGACAACCGGCGGCTCATAGAGTCGCTCCAGCGTCTGCGCGATGCGCGCAACAGCATCATCGTCGTGGAGCACGACAAGGAGATGATGCTCAGCGCCGACTACATAGTGGATATCGGTCCCAAGGCCGGCCGCAAAGGGGGCAACGTGGTGTTTCAGGGCACCCCGCAGGAGATGCTCGGCACCGACACCCTCACCGCCGGATACCTCAACGGAAAGCTGCAGATAGAGGTGCCCGCCGTGCGCCGTCCCGGCAACGGCAAGACCCTCGAGCTGCTGGGATGCACCGGCCACAACCTGCGCAACGTCGACTTCAAGCTCCCTCTGGGCACCTTCACCTGCGTGTGCGGCGTGTCGGGCAGCGGCAAGTCGTCGCTCGTCAACGGCACCCTGCAGCCCATACTCTCCAACAAATTCTACCGCTCGGCCGAGGAGCCGCTCCCCTACCGCGAGATCATCGGCATGGAGAATATCGACAAGATTGTCACCGTCGACCAGTCGCCCCTGGGCCGCTCGCCGCGCTCCAATCCCGCCACCTACACCGGCGTGTTCTCCGACATCCGCTCGCTCTTCGTGGGCCTTCCCGAAGCCAAAATCCGCGGCTACAAGCCCGGCCGATTCTCCTTCAATGTGGCCGGAGGGCGCTGCGAAGCCTGCAAAGGCAACGGCTACAAGACCATAGAGATGAACTTCCTCCCCGATGTGCTTGTGCCCTGCGAAGAGTGCTCGGGCAAGCGCTACAACCGCGAGACCCTCGAGGTGAGATTCAAAGGCAAATCCATCGCCGATGTGCTCGACATGACTATCAATCAGGCCGTTGAGTTTTTCGCCGTGCAGCCCAAGATCCTCAAAAAACTGAAGATACTTCAGGAGATCGGCCTCGGATACATCAAGCTAGGACAGCCCAGCTCCACCCTCTCGGGCGGCGAAAACCAGCGCGTGAAACTCGCCACCGAGCTCGCCAAGCGCGACACCGGCAAAACCCTCTTCGTGCTCGACGAGCCCACCACCGGCCTACATTTCGAGGACATCAAAGTGTTGCTCAACGTGCTCAACCGCCTCGTGGACAAAGGCAACACCGTGCTCGTCATCGAGCACAACCTCGACGTGGTGAAGAGCGCCGATTACGTCATCGACATGGGTCCCGCCGGCGGCAAAAACGGCGGCCTCATCATCGCCACCGGCACCCCCGAGCAGATCGCCGCCACCGCCTCCCCCACCGCCCCCTTCCTCCGCGAAGAGCTCCCCCCCGCAGCGCAATGATAACGCCACCCTCGCCATCCGGACGAAAAACAAGGCGTTGTGCCAAAATTATGAATTTTGACACAGCGCCGTTCGTAAATTGTTGATTTAATGGCAGGGGAAATCAGGAATAGAGGAAGCGCTTGATGGATTTCTTGGGGGTCTTTTCGAACTCCTGGGAGGTGAGCTGGATGTGGTCGACGCGCTCGTAGGGGGCGACGAGGGTGTTGAGCTCGGTGCGGTTGTGCTCCATGATGGGCTCGAGGGCTTCGAGGTCGACGCCGTCGGCGTCCATGCGCTCGAAGTCGGGGTAGACCAGGGCTGTGAGGCCTTTGCCGCGCTCTACGATGAGGCTCTCGTTGACGTAGGGCATGTTGTTGAGCTTGGCTTCGATCTCTTCGGGGTAGATGTTCTGACCGGTAGCTGAGAGGATCATGGTCTTGTAGCGTCCTTTGATGAAGAGGGTGCCGTCGGCGCTGCGAGTGCCCATGTCACCGGTATGCAGCCACCCCTCGGCGTCGATGGCCAGCTCGGTGGCGTCGGGGTTGCGGTAGTATCCCTTCATGCGGTCTTGCCCGCGCACGCATATCTCGCCGGGCACATGCTCGGGGTCGGGGCTGTTGACCTTGCTCTCCATGTTGGGTAGGGTGCGGCCGCAGCTCGAGGGGATGAATTCGCGCCATGGGGTGTAGCTGATGAGGGGTCCGCACTCGGTCATGCCGTAGCCCACGGTGAAGGGGAATTTGATACGGTGCAGGAATTCCTCCACCTCGCCGTTGAGAGGCGCTCCGCCGATGATCACCTCCTCAAACTCGCCTCCGAAGGCCTCCACGAGTTTTTTGCGGATTTTGGAGTAGATGGCACCGTCGATCAGCGGGAGGGCCAGCGCCCAGCGCACGGCACGCTTGGTGATCATGGGCACAATCTGCTTACGGTAGATCTTCTCGAGGATCAGGGGCACGCAAATCACCAGATTGGGACGCACCTGCCCTAAGGCGCCCAGCAGGAGGCGCGGCGTGGGTGCCTTGCCGAAGATGGTGATGAAGGTGCCGGTGGCCAAAGGCACCAGCATGTCGAAGGCGCAGCCGTAGGCATGGGCCAGGGGGAGGAACGACAGTGCGCGCGAGCCCTCGTAGTGGAGGCGCGAGCGGATGCCGAACATCACATTGCCCAGCAGATTGTCGAACGTGAGCATCACGCCCTTTGAAAATCCGGTGGTGCCGGAGGTATAGTTGATTTCGGCCACATCGTCCTTCGCCACCTTGGGGTAGACCACATCCTCGGGGGTAAATCCGTCGCGATATTTCGAGCGGAATCGGCGTGTGAGATTGCGTATCACCCTCTCCATGCTCTCCTTCCCCTCCTCGGTGCGCTCGGCGAGCACCTTGCGGGTCTCAAGCGAGATGACGGCCATCAGCCCGGGAAGCTCGTCGAAATCGAAAGTCTCCCAGATGCTCTGGCTGAGGAAGAGCACCTTCGAGCCGCTGTGGTTGACGATGTGCATGGCATCGTTTGGGTTGAAGTCGGCCAGGATGGGCACAATGGTGGCGCCGTAGGTGATGGTGGCCATATACACGATGACCCAAGTGACGGAGTTTTTGCCCATCACCGCCACCTTGTCGCCGGGACGCACGCCTATCTGGCTGTAAAACATGTGAATGCGGGCGATGCGGCGTGCAAATTCGCCATAGTTGAGCACCTCGTTTGAGCCATATTCGGCCAGCGCGGGGAGCGACCAGTTGTGTCGGAAACTCTGTTGATATACTTCGAGAAGATTCTCCTGATAGTAGTTGCAATCCATTTTCAATCGTAGGTTGTGGGGGAGAAGAGACGGCAAAAACAGGCCGGAATGTGACAAAATTAACACATTCCGGCCGAATTTCAAATTATCTGGATCACTTTTTCTTGAATTTGAGACCTTTCAGCAACTGATTGTGGCTGATACGGTAAGGGAGCCGCCACTGCCCGTCGGTGATCTCCTCGATGTAGGGGGAGGGAGACTGAGGGTTCTCCACCTCAATGACAAGCTCGCTCTGCGGATAGTAATCCTTGTCGAGATGTATGGTCACCTTGTCGAATGTGGGGGTGGTGAGGGTGTAGGTGGGGATACCGGGGATGTCGGGATAGAATCCCATCATCGAGAAGATGGCCCAGGCCGACATGGTGCCGGCATCGTCGTTGCCGGGGATGCCGTCGGGGGCTGTGGTGAAATATTTCGCCAGCAGCTCGGGGATGAGCTTCTGAGTGCGCCACTCCTCACCCTTGATTTGCGAAAAGAGATAGGGATAGGCGATGTCGGGCTCGTTGGAGGGGTCGTAGTTGCCGCGGTCGAAGACGCTCTGCAGGCGGTCGGTAAACTTCTTGGGTCCTCCCATCAGCTTCACGAGGCCGGGGATGTCGTGGGGCACATAGAAGGTATAGTTCCATGCATTTCCCTCGTGAAAGCCGGGCGAAGGTTCGAAATTCTCCCCCTGTCTGGGGTCGAAGGGGGTGAGGAAAGTGCCGTCGGGGAGCAGCGGGCGCAGCGTGCCGAAGTTGGTGGTGCCGATAAACGGATTCACATATTCGGTGAATCTCACTCCGGCCTCCTGCGCTCCGGCCGTGAGGCCGAGGGCACAGGCAGCCACAGCAAAGAGATGTTTCATGCGCTATGCAGAAATATTATGTATGACCCGGCGACTTAACGCCCGGGTCATACTTATGGATAAAAAATGTCAGAGCGAATTGTTCTTGACGAAATCGAGGATCTCCGAGATGCGTCCGAAGGCCATGCCCACCACAGTGTCGGCAGCGCCGTAGTACACGGCCACACGGTCGTCGCCGTCGGTGATGGCAGCGCACGGGAATACCACGCAGGGCACATCGCCGGTGAGCTCGTAGTCGGTAGCCGGAGCCAGCAGGTAGGGCTTGGTCCGGTAGAGCACCTTGGTGGGATCTTCGCGATCGAGGATAGAAGCGCCCATCGAGTAGCGGTAGCCGCGGCAGGTGTTGATCACACCGTGGTAGAACATCAGCCACCCCTCGTCGGTGAGAAAAGGCACCGACCCGGCACCGATCTTGGTGCACTGCCATGCGCTCTCGGTGAAGGGAGCCACCTTCATCAGGCAGCGGTGCTCACCCCAGTATTTCATATCGGGGCTGAAGGAGATGAATATGTCGCCGAAGGGTGTGTGGCCGTTGTCGCTGGGGCGCGACATCATGGCGAAGCGCCCGTCAAAGCGCTGCGGGAAGAGCACGCCGTTGCGGTTGAAGGGCAAGAAGGCGTTCTCGCACTGGTAGAAGGTCTTGAAATCGAAGGTGTAGCCGATGCCGATGGTGGGGCCGTTGTAGCCGTTGCACCAGGTGATCCAGTAGCGGTCCTCGATCCAGGTGACACGCGGGTCGTACTTGTAGTCGCTGTCGATCATATCGGTGTTGCCCGGCTCGAAGCGGATAGGCTCGTCGGCAATATCCCAGTTGATGCCGTCCTTCGAGAAGCCCACATAGATATTCATCTGCACAGCCTTGTTGTCGCAACGGAACACTCCGGCATAGCCGTCGCCGAAGGGCACTACGGCGCTATTGAAGATGCTGTTGGATACCTTGGTCTGGTAGCGGTCGATGACCGGATTTTTGGAATAGCGCCACATCACGTCGGTGCAGCCTTCGGGACGCTCCTCCCAGGGAAAATTTTTCATTTGTATGGGGAATTTGGTTGTATTTTTTACTATATAGATAAAACACACAGGGTTGCCGTCGGTTCGGCACCGCGGGTTAAACAATGTCTTTGTCCGGGGCCATGAGAGCATCCTCCTCGGCCTCGAGCAGCTTGCCTTTGTCGTCGTAGCGGAAAGGCACCAGCTTGGTGATGATAAAGGCCGGGATAGTGGCCACCATCACCACGATGAAGAAGATCTTGTAGCCGAGCATGTCGCTGAGCCAGCCGCTGAGCATACCCGGGATCATCACACCCAGATTCATGATGCCCGAGGCGAAGGCGTAGTGGGCCATCTGATGTTTGCCCGGGGCCACCTGCTGCATCATGAACAGTGTCAGACCCACGAAACCGAAGCCGTAGCCGAAATACTCCATCACGATGCCGGAGGCGATGATCCACCCCTGCTCGGGCTGGAAGAAGGCCAGCACGGCATACACGGCAAAGGGGATATTGAAGATGCAGCAGAGCGAGAAGAGAGTGCGGCGCAGTCCGCGGTGCGAGATGTAGTATCCCGCCAAGAGCGAGCCGAGCACGAAGGCGGCGGCGCCGAAGGTGCCGTAGTACATGCCTATCTGCTGATTGTCGAGCCCCAAGCCGCCGACCTCGCGTCCGGCCTTGAGGAATAGAGGCACAATTTTCACAACAAACCCCTCGCCGAAGCGGTAGAGGAGGATGAAGGCTATATAGATCCAGATATATTTCTTGGTAAAAAACTCGCGGAGCACCATCCAGAGCTCGCGTGTCACCTCCGATGCCGTGGGGCGCTTGCCGTCGGCCGAAGCCTGAGCGCTGCCGCCGGTGGGGAGGATGAAGATGTGATAGATGCCCAAGAGCACCATCACCACCGACAGAATCACCATGATGATCATCCACGCATTGCGGTTGGCCAGGAAAAGGGCCGCCGGAGAGGCGCTGTCGCCCGCAAAGCGGTTGATGAGGTAGCCCGAGAGGTACACCAGGCCGCCGGTCACCACTATTTTTGCGATATTGTAGAAGGCACCCTGCCAACCGATATATTTGCTCTGCTCGGCATTGGAAAGGGCTCCCATATACACGCCGTCGCAGGCTATATCGTGGGTGGCGCCGCTGAAAGCCACTATGGCCAGGAAAGCGATGGCCACCGGGAAGAAGTTGGGCAACATCAGCGAGAGAGCCACGAGCCCGAATCCCACGCCGGTAATGATCTGGGTGGTGACCACATAAAATTTTCGGGTCTTGAACAGCTCGAGGAAGGGGCTCCAGAGCGGCTTGAGGGTCCAGGGGAGAAGGATAAGCGACGTCCAGAAGGCTATCATGGCATCGTCGATGCCGAGCCCCTGAAACATGAGCACAGCAGCCATGTTGAGTACCACAAAGGGAAGACCCATGGCGAAATAGGCCGTGGGGACCCACGCTATCGGGCTGACGCGCCGCAAGGAGTCTTTGACCGGTGCCGGCTTGGAGGCAGTGGTGTCGCTGCCGGCTCTGTTTTCGTTCATTGCTTATTTGGATGGATTCGAAGCGTGGTAATGGAAAAGATGCCGGGACCGGGCGCTGACATCTGCTCGGTCCCGGCATCATATATGAGTGAAAAGGGTATTACTTTTTCTTACCCTTCTTGCTGTCTTTGACTTTAAGCTCGTTGGAGAACGAGTAGGGAAGGCTCTGGTCCGATATGCCGCGGGTGAGGTTGGGCTTGTCGGTCATGTCGAAGTCTATCACGGCACCCTCCATGATCATGGGGAAGGTGATATAGTTCTTGTCATACTCCTTGCCGTTGACGGTCATGCGGTTGATGTAACGGTTTTTGTCGGAGTTGGCGGGAGCGTTGATCTCGAGTTTCTTGCCGTTCTCGAGGTTGACGGTCATCTTCTTGAATAGGGGCGACCCGAGGGCGTAGTCATCCGAGCCGGGAGCCACGGGGTAGAATCCGAGCGAGGAGAAGACATACCATGCCGAGGTCTGGCCGTTGTCCTCGTCGCCGCAATATCCGTCGGGAGCGGGGGTATACATGCGGTCCATCACCTCACGCACCCAATACTGGGCCTTCCAGGGCTCTCCGGCCCAGTCGTAGAGGTAGATCATATGCTGGATGGGCTGGTTGCCGTGGGCGTAGTTGCCCATGTTCATCACCTGCATCTCGCGGATCTCGTGGATGGGGAAGCCGTAGTAGCTGTCGTCGAAGATCGGGGGAACGGAGAATACCGAGTCCATCATCTGCACGAACTCTTTCTTACCGCCCATGAGGTCGATCAGGCCCTGAGGATCGTGGAACACGCTCCAGGTGTAGTGCCAGGCGTTGCCCTCGGTGAAGGCGTCGCCCCATTTCAGCGGCGAGAAGGGGGTCTCGAACGAGCCGTCCTCATTGCGGCCGCGCATCAGCTTGGTCTCCTTGTCGAAGAGGTTGCGGTAGTTGAGCGCACGCTTGGCGTAGAGGTCCTGCTCCTTCTGCGGGCGGCCGAGAGCCTTGGCGAGCTGATAGATGGTCCAGTCGTCGTAGGCATACTCCAGAGTGCGGGCGGCGTTCTCCTTGATACCGACATTGTAGGGCACATAGCCGAGCTTGTTGTAATATTCGTAGCCGAGGCGTCCGGTAGATTCAATCTGCGGATGCACATTCTCGGTGCCGTTGACGATACCCTTCCAGAGGGTCTCGGTGTCGTCGACCTTAACACCCTTCAGGTAGGCGTCGGCAAGCACCGAAGCGGAGTTGTTGCCCACCATGCAGCCGCGGTGGCCGGGCGATGCCCATTCGGGGAAGAAGCCGCTCTCGCGATAGGCGTTGAGCATACCCTCCTGGATCTCCTTGTTTATCGAGGGGTAAGCGAGGTTGAGCAGGGGGAACAGTGCGCGGAAGGTATCCCACAGGCCGGTGTCAGTGTAGAGATAGCCGGGGAGCACCTGGCCGTTGTAGGGGGAATAGTGCACCACGTTGCCGTCCTTGTCGATCTCGTAAAACTTGCGGGGGAACAACAGCGAGCGGTAGAGAGTGGAGTAGAACGTGCGGTCCTGATCGAGGTTGCCACCTTCCACTTCAAAGCGTCCGAGGACATCGTTCCATGCGTCGCGACCCTTCGATACGAGGGTGTCGAAGTCGTCGTTGCCAAGTTCGCGGAGGTTAAGCTCGGCCTGCTCGGGAGAGATGAAGGAGGAGGCCACGCGGGCGTGAACTTTCTCTCCCTTGGCGGTCTTGAAGCCAACTACGGCGCCGGTGTGGTGGCCTTTCTGCTCGCGCACGCCGGGCTTGAGGCTATACTTCTCGGCAGCGATGCGCTCGTCGCGGTTGGCGGGCTCCACATCGTTGCTGAAGGTGGCGGTGTAGGTGAGAGGCTTGTCAAATTCGATCACGAAATAGTTGCGGAAGTTGTCGGGCACTCCCCCGCTGTTGCGGGTGGTGTAGCCGATCACCTTGTTCTCTTCGGGGATTACCTTCACATAGCTGCCGCGGTCGAAGCCGTCGATCACCACGTAGGAGTTGTCGTCGGGGAAGGTGAAGCGGAACATTGCCGCACGCTCTGTGGGAGCGATCTCGGTGACTACATCGTGGTCGGCCAGATATGCTTTGTAGTAGTAGGGCTTGGCTACCTCACCCTTGTGGCTGAACCAGCTTGCACGGTCGTCCTCCAGGAATTTGGGCGAACCGGTCACGGGCATAATAGAAAACTGGCCGTAGTCGTTGATCCAGGGACTGGGCTGATGGGTCTGCTTGAAGCCGCGGATTTTGTTGGCGGTGTACTGATACTGCCATCCGTTGCCCATTTCGCCGGTCTGGGGAGTCCAGAAGTTCATGCCCCAGGGACGGGCGATGGCCGGGTAGGTATTGCCGGTAGAGAGCTCGAAAGTCGATTCCGAACCCATCAACGGATTGGCCAGGTCGGCATAGCTTCCGGCTTCGGCTGCCAGTATCGGCGACACAGCGAAAGCCGCTGCTATTGTCATGCTGAAGATTCTCTTCATGATAATCAGATTATATTTGCGTTTTATTATTTCTTTCAGTAGTTGTATCTCGTAAAATCAAGGGCGTCGGCTTCGCTTCACATCTCGTGTTAAAAAACCGACGCCCTATTAATTTTAACGCTGAAATGGGCCGATTATTATTTAGCCACGCCCCATTCGGTGGGTTTGTCGGTCATCTCTATCACCAGCTCTCCGCCGTCCTTGATGTCATCGTGGGTGAAGAAGGGTGTGGTGAGCTGACGTCCGTTGATCTGAGCCGATTTGATGTATTTGTTGGCTTTGGAGAAGTTCTTCACATTGACCGTGAACTGGCGGCCGTTGGTGAGGTTGACGGTAAGGCTCTCGAACATCGGACGACCGATAGAGTAGGTGGGATTGCCGGGAGCAACCTGATAGAAGCCCATGGCGTTCATTATGAGCCACGCCGACATCTGTCCGCAGTCCTCGTTGCCCGAGAGGCCGTCGTAATCCACGTGATACTGCTCCTCGTAGATGCGGTCTACCAGCTCCTGAGTCTTCCAGGGCTGACCTGCATAGTTGTAGAGGTGGGTAATGTGGTGCGAGGGCTCGTTGCCGTGGGCATACTGGCCGATGAGGCCCGAGATATCGGCCGACACCATGTTGCCCTTAAGCTCGGAGGAGGCGGAGAAGAGGCTGTCGAGCTTGGCAGTAAAGGCCTCTTTGCCGCCCATCATCTCTATCATGCCGGGCACATCCTGCGGCACGAACCATGTCCACTGCCAGGCGGTGCCTTCGCAGTAGTCGTCGTTGCGGTGGTTCGACGAGGAGGGATCGAAGGGCACGCGCCAGCTGCCGTCGCTCATCACTCCGCGCATGAAGCGTGTGGAGGGATCGAAATATTTATGGTAAGCCTGGGCGAAGTCGGCATATTTGCGGGCGGTGGCGGTGTCGCCGGCAGCGGTGGCAAGAGTGCTGATGCACCAGTCGTCGTAAGCATACTCAAGAGCTTTAGCTACCGACTCGTTGTCCTTGTCGGAGGGCACATAGCCGATGGTGTTCTTGTAATATTTGGCCTGAGGCATCAGGTGGGGAAGCACCTGGGCCGGGCAATGAATAGCGGTGGTGTCATACTCGGCGGCGCGAACCGAAGCTTTCAGGGCATCGTTGACATCGAAGGTATTCTGACCCTTGGCAACAGCATCGGCGAAGAGCGAAGCGGCGTGGTAGCCGATCATGGTGCCGGTGTAGTTGCCGGCAAGCTCCCACATGGGAAGCACTCCACCCTCCTGCGCTTTGAGCAGCAGAGACCGGAGGAAAGCGTCGTTGAGTTCGGGGTCGATGATGGTCATCAGGGGATGCAGCGCACGGAAAGTGTCCCACAGCGAGAATACGGTGTAGACCGGAGCGTTGGGATCGCCCTGATGTATCTGGCGGTCCATGCCGAGATAGCGGCCGTCGACATCGGTGAAGAGGTTGGGGGCGATGGCGGTGTGGTACATGGCGGTGTAGAATTTCACCAGATCGTCATGGTTGGCGGTCATCGGCACCTCGATCTTGCCGAGGTAGGCGTTCCACTTCTCGCGGGCTGCGCGGCGGGTCTGGTCGAAGGCGAAATCGGGCATCTCAGCCTCCACATTCTTGCGGGCGCCGTCGTAGTCCACGGCCGATACACCCACCTTCACCAGCACCTGCTCGCCTTTCTTCATCGGGGCGAAGCTCAGCAGAGCCTTGCAGCGGGCGTAGGGGTTGCCGTTCTGGTCGATGATGGTGTCGGTGACGATGCTGCTCTCGAAGGGCTTGGAGAACTTGGCGTAGAAGTAGATCTGCTGGTCGAAGGCCCAGTGTTTCGACATCTTCCAACCGCGGATTTCGGTGTCGCTCAGCACTTCGAGCGCCATCTCGAGATTGGTCTGATGCTGTATGGAGTAGTCCATGTCGATGATCATGCCGGCGCTGTCGGTGGCGGGATAGGTGAAGCGGTGGAGAGCCACACGCTCGGTGGCGGTCATCTCGGCCAGGATGTCGTAGCGGTCGAGCTTCACGCTGTAATATCCCGGCTCGGCCACCTCATTTTCGTGCGAGAAACCGGAGGCATAGGGCAGATTCTGCTTGCTGTTGTCCTGCGGGTCTATCACCTGATCTCCCACGGTGGGCATGATGAGCACATCGCCGTAGTCGGCGCAGCCGGTGCCGCTGAGATGGGTGTGCGAGAAGCCGTTGATCAGCGTGTCGGCCACATAGTAGCCCGACGAACCGTCCCAGCCGTCGATGCGGGTGTCGGGCGAGGGTTGTATCATGCCGTGAGGCACCACCGACCCGGGGAAGGTGTGGCCGTGGCCACCGGTGCCTATCATAGGATTCACTAACGAAGAGTAGTCGACGGCGGCCTGAGCCTCCATGCAGGAGTCGAGCGTCACCGCCGTGAGCGATGTGGCCATCACTGCGGCCACAATGAGCATAGTTTTTTTCATCGGTACGGATTTGCGATATTTTAGTTTATTTCTTGGATTCATTTGTGGGTATCGGTCATCTCCAGCTCGAGTACGCCTCCTTCGAGCAGCTGTGAGTGGGTGAAGGTGTTCCCCTCGAGGGGCTTGCCGTTGAGAGTGGCGCTCTTTATGTAGAGGGCGCTGTCGCTAAGCCCCTTGGCGCGGATGGTGAAGCTCTTGCCGCCGGGGAGCGCTATCACGCTCTCGGCGAAAAGCGGAGTGCCGAGATAGTAGACGCCGCTGACAGGATCCACGGGGTAGAAGCCCATGGCGGAGAATACATACCAGGGCCGGCATCAGCGCGAACTTCACCGAAATGCGATATTTATTGCTTTCAGCGCCGGTGTGCTCTGTGACGTTACACATTTTCATGGATAATTATAGAAAATATATTATAAGTCAAAAAAATTCAGAATTTAAACCTGTTGGTTGAATTAATTTCTTAAAATATTTATAATGAAAAAGTTGCGCAT